>MDTD01086064.1_pt1 | contig 45155 bp, 42 predicted proteins | sample 811221 | NCBI WGS metagenome assembly MDTD01 (sample SAMN05326646, study PRJNA326480) | marine metagenome | isolation source: seawater | place: Pacific Ocean: South West | collected 2011 | reverse complement strand
GAAATATCCAAGATTAGATGGCTCAAGACCCAGTGTAACTTTATTAGATGCTTTGTTATATGCTATTGAACAAAAAAGGGGAGTTGTGTTAGAACGCTCAAAAGAAAATAGAAAAAAGTTTTTGAACGATTATAGGGCTTTAGTAAGAGAACTACAAGAAGGAGAATTGATGGCCTTATTACAATTACAAAGGATACCTGTAAGAGTAACACTAGCAAATAATAATTTAGACTGGGAAGAAGAAAAAACAAATATTAAAAATTATTTAAATCAAGAATTTGATAATGTTAGATATCTTAAAGCGGCGGAAAGATTAGATGGAATATTACCTACTGGTATTTTTGATTTTACAGAACCATTAGAAGGATTCGATGATAATGAATTTCTTGATAATTTTAGGAATACCTTTGGTAATAAAGTTATAGTTTCTACGGATAGAACGGAATTAGAAGGACAAATGGAGAATGATTAAATGACATGGGAAGATATATTAAAAGAAGAAAATAAAATTCTTAACGCTTTAGATTCTAAAATGAAAAAGAGGTTAAAGAAAACGCTTCAAGCGGCAGAACCTACAGAGTATTTCGGCCAAGACTTTACACAGTTAGGCGATTTAATTGGTATGTTAGAAGAACTTGATTTGATTAAAGATGATAATAAGATGAAAAAGCGAATGAAATCTATTAATGAGCAAAACGTTGATATGGTCGCTACTGCGAGCAAACTCCGTAAGCAGTATGAACAACTGTATCGACAGGTGAGAAAAATAGTATATCCAAAGAGTGCTGGTAGTTTAAGGGATGATGAGTAATGACAGAAGAAAATAATGAAATGATGGACTTACTAAAAGAATTAGTAAGTAGAATAAAAGAGATTGAAAAGACAGTTTACAATAATGATAATCTTTTGATGAAATCAGGAATGGTTACAACTAACACACCAGTTCCAGCAATGAAAACACATTCAGATGTTCCAGATTCAGATACAATTGCTAAGATGAGTTGGGATGATATAAACAATTTAGTAGACAGATTAGGTGGTAATTAAAATGAGTTGGAAAGAAGTTTTGAAAGCACCTATGCCAATGTCGGTTATAGAAGAAAGAGATACGGGGGCCAAACAAAAAATTATTGATTTTGAAAAGAATAAGATAGAACCTGCCTTTACAGAATATACTCGTAATTTACCACCACAATCACCTGTGAATTTGGAGGTTCTCCTTAGTGGTCGCACTGGTATGAGAGGTAATATTTTTGAAATCAATGAAGCGACTATTAAAGAATTAGGTGGTAATCAAAAACTTGTTTTTAATACAATAGCAGAAATATATGAGAAAGAAGGATATAAAGTTAATAATCGACCTGATTATGGTAAAATAGTAATTACACGATAGGTGAATAAAATGAGTAGATACACACAAGAATACATGGAAGAACTAAAGAAATTCGTTATCGGCGAAGAAATGAAATTGAAAAGAACTAAAGGTGAAAAGGCAAAACCTAAAGAATTAGGCGTTGGGCATCTTTCTGAAGAAGCAAAAGGACAAGATTTAAGGGCTGGAGAAAGAGTTTACGCAGGTGCTAATAAGAAAAAGTAGGTGATTACGTGTGCCTCTCTTATTTCAAAAAGATAAAGACTCTTTAACCATAAGGGTAATTCAGTTTTTTGAAAAAATGAGAATGTCATACTTATCTGCTTTATCGGATAAGAAAACCTATGGTAAAAAATGGTTAAGTGAAATTAAAACACTTAGAAAACAATGGGACGACATAGATGATTTTGCACAAGCAATTAAACGAACTATAACAGAAAAAGAATTATTTTCTAATGAAGCAGAAAATGTAGAGAGTGATGACGCTAGAAGAATATATGAACAAATAAAAGAATTAAGATATTCTTCTGAATTAGTTAAAGACCCATTTGCCAATAAATATGGGGAAGAAGTATTAGATAAACTAATGAATAGTGAAGTATTGTTAGCCAAGTTTATTCACTGGGCCATTAGGAATCATGATAAATCATTTAGTAAAGAAGCGTGGGAAAAAAACGATTTAGAACCCGATACTATTACTGAAGGTTATAGAGGATTAAATTTAGCACCGAAAGATGTAGTTGATTTTATTGTAGAACATTACGGTGATGGTAAAGATACTAAAAGAATAGAAGGTAAATTTAAAGCGGCTGAAAACTTATTAGAAAAAATTTATATTGCTCATCACAGTAAATCTACTTGGGATAACCTTGTTAGTTTTAAAAAAGCAGAAAAATCAGAATCTCATTTCTTAATTCCTAACAAGCCAATGTATAGAATTTTTGAAATAAGCGATTTAGAAGAATTGATAGGATTCACTGGTAAATGGGTAGTCCAAGAAAAATATGATGGGATGAGAATACAAATTCATAAGATAGATAACAGGGTAAAAATATTTTCTTTTAATGGTAAAGATATTACAGATAAATGCCCTGCTCAAGTTAAAGTAATGAGGGCAAAACATTTTGGTGATTGTATTTTGGACGGTGAACTAATGTTATTTGATGGTGAAGAACCACTACATAGAGCAGAGGTTGTTGCTAGAATTTTTAAGAATAAGAAATCAGATACAACATTAAGAGCGCATGTTTTTGATATAATGAGGCATGAGGGTGATGAATTATTAGATACTGAATTGTCAGAGAGACTTACAACATTATTCAATAACTATTCACCTCATTCAGATGAGATGTTAGCATTTCCTTCTAAAAAAGATACTCGCTATGCTGATTCTATAAAAGAAGTGGGAGAATATTCAGAAGAAATTATGAAAATACCTACTGCTGAAGGGGTTGTCATAAAAGATATAACTTCTACTTATTTTATAGGAACTAAGAAAAATCCTAAATGGGTTAAATGGAAAAAATTTGTTGATTTAGATTTAATAGTATTAGATAAGAAAACTACTAAATCTAATCTATTTAGTTATACTTTAGGTGCTGGACCTTTAACCGATGAAGATGATTTTAAAAACTTTAAAGAAATAGATGATAGAAAATACTTAGATGTCGGTAAATCGTTGAATACAAAAATAGATGTTGATATTGGTAAAATTATTAGAGTTAAAATTGATGAAGTTAAAAAAGACAAAGAAGGTGGATATAAAGTATTATCCGCTAAAGTAATAGAAATACCTGAAGTGGAACTTCCAGAGAAATTAATTACTTTAGATTTTTTATCTCAAGACACTAAGAAATCTCTAAATTATGATATTAAAGCGTTAGAAAAGGGATATTCAATAACTGATACTATACATGGTGAAGCCACCCTTATCTTTAAATCTGATTTAGATGGATTTACTTTTTATGGTTTTGAAGAAAATAATTTAATGGCGAAGAATGCAATGTTAGATATCGACATATGGAAAAAAGAAGTAGAAAATATGTTAAAAACTCAAAAATCTAAACTTAGAGTGGCAATTAAAAATTTCTTAATGAAAGATAGAGATGGTAAACCTTATGGAAAAGTAGAGGAATTTGTTTCTGAAAAATACTCAAAAGAATTTAATAATTTATTTGGAGGTAAAACTAAAAAATTAAAAGATTGGTTAAAGAATCAAGAAAGTATTACTCATGATAAAGAAAATGATATGTTTCATGCTAGGTTTGATATGATAGAAAAATATGAAACTCCTAAAAAATATAGAGAGGGAGAGTTTAAAGTCTATCGTAAGGATAATGATAATTTATCTATTATGTTTAAATTAGATGAAGAACTTATTGGTTGGGAAATAGATATAGAGGAAGAAGATGATATTTTTAGTTTATTCGGTAAATCTGGAAAGTTTCCCGCACAAGTAGAAAATAAATTCAGAAAAGGAAAACTTATTGATTCTGGTAAAGTAAAGTTAGGAGTACAAAGGCATGGTTATCATGAATATTTCTTAGATGGAAATAAATTTGAAACTAAATTTCATGTAAGAGTTATTCCTGTCGATGGTAAAGATATGTGGCTTGCTTGGACTGGAGTTGAAACGGAACCAGTTAATCCAGAAACAGATGATGGTATTTGGGATATTAGAGAGGATAAGAAATCTAAACTAGTTTTGAAGGAATAATTAATATAGTTCATTCAGAAAAGCACTAAACAATGAGCGCAACCTCTATTTTAAAAACAGTTACCCCTACAAGGCATGATTCTTTTAGTATTTTAAAATCTAATGATTTAGTAATTGGAGGATATGCCTCAATAGAAATGGTTGATAAACAAAACGATTTAATCACTTTAGGGGCTTTAAGAGAAGCCGTTGACAAATATATGAAAATTACTAAATTTAGAAATGTAATGACTAATCATTCTAATGTTCAGGTAGGAGAAGTTATTTCTAAATATAGAGATAAAAACGGTAAACTATGGAAAACAGATGTTGATGATGTTGGGTTTTTTGTAGTTATTAAAATGAGAGAGGATATCGAAAAAGCAAAAGAAGTTGGCCGAGAAATAAGAAACGGTAGTCTTCGTTCTTTTAGTATAGGTGGGCAAGCCTTAGAGAAGAGAAAGAAAAATCATAAAGAGTATGGGGAATACAATGAAATCTCCAAATTAGAATTACATGAAGTTACAATTTGCGAAAAAGGAATTAATCCAGAAGCAAAGTTTGATATTTTAAAAATGGAAAGGGGTGAAGCAAAAGTGAATGAAATAGAAAAAGCGTTAAATGAATTGAATAATACTTTAGATAGAATTAACAATATATCTAAAATGGAATTTTTAGAAACATTAACTAATTATAAAAAAGGAAAAGCAACTTTACAAGATGTCCAAGATACTGCTAAAAAAGATATATTTACTACTAGAGGAAAAATAGACCCTAATAATAGAACATTAAGAAGATTAGTAGAAGAACAAATTTTTACTAGAAGAGAGTTAAATGAAATGGTAGAAGAACATAATTCCGAAGCAAGAGACAAAATGAGTGGAATGGATATGCCAATGGGGATGGACGATGATGATGTAGAAATGGCTAATTTAAACAAATCTACAGAAAAGCATATAAAGAACATAGTGAAAAACGCTGATTCAACGAAGGAGGCAACAGATATGTCAAACTTAAATAAAGAAGATTATATGGACAAAGAAGATGAAGAGAAAGCCATGTACGGTAAAGAAGACATGGAAGATAAAGCACATGGAATGATGCATGACAAAGAAGACATGGATAAAGAAATGGCAAAAGAAATGGACAAAGAGATGGATAAGGAAGACATGGAAAATGCACAATACATGGACACCGAAAAGAAATCAAGACCTGATTTGGCTACTGGTCAAATAGAAGCAGGTAACGCAGGTGAATATGTAGATGACCCACATCCTCAATTAGATGGTAATTACATGGCTAAGTTTGAAGACCAATCTACTCTTGATTTATCTCCAGAGAACTTAGAAAAGGCTTATGCAGAATTCAAAGCAGAACAATTAGAAAAAGCGGCTTATGAAGCAGTTAAAAATCAATTCCAAACAAGATTTGATGCTGAAATGGTAGCAAAAACAGAAGAAATTGAAAAGGCTAATTATGATGCTAAAGCAGAAGTAGCAGAATTAAAAGAACAATTTAGTTCTCTTTTAAAATCATTAAAAGAAGAAAAAGAAACTGTAATTAGAAAACAAGAAGAAGTAGTTGCAGAACTTAATATTCCATCAGGCGATGAAATCGCTAAAATGGATTGGAGCGACATAAATGCTCTAGTTGAAAGGCTGGAGGGCCAAATTTAAAGGAAGTGAATAAAATGACAAAATACATAAACACAATAAGAGATTTAGAAGCGGCTACTTATGGTAACATAGGTGGTACTGGGAATGGATTGTTGAAAAGTGCTGGTATTGTTGGTTCTATTAACAGTGGATTTACTGGTTCTAGTGACACAGCATTAACATTAAATGGTACAGCAGGTAATAACTTAACTGCACTTTACAACATAGTATATGGGCAAAAAGTTTGGTCAATGATTAACCAAGAAATAAACCCACTAGCAATTCTACCTAAAAGACCATACACATCAAGTGGATGGAGAGTAATGACTAACAGACCTCAAGGTGGTTCAGCGGCGGCATTCTCCGTTGGTGCTACAACTGGAACTGGCGCTCAAGGTGCGGCAAGTCCTGATGGTGACTTAATTGGTGGTGTTGGAGAAAATGAAGCATTAGACAGTACACAACTAAAAGCATTGGCTCCTGAATATACAACTCTATACATGAATCCAAAAATTGTTGCTCACATGTTTGATTACAGTGAATTAGCGGCAGAAATGGCAAAGATTGATGATGGTGTTGGAGACATTAGAAAACTTATTCGTGAAGATATGGGTAAATTCCATGCAGAATCTCAATCAGTTATGCTAGTAATGCCTCTTGAAAACTATGATACACTTGGAGCAGATACCTCAAGCGGAAGGATTCGTGAAAACTATACTTCTCTATTGAAGATTGTTAGTAGTAATGATGAATTATCAGACAGCGGTGGTGAACTTGATAGACTTTCAAGTGTTTCATCCGCTATTGCTGACTTAGATGCTGATGTAACAACTCTTTATGGAAACACATCAAGAGCAAGTGGAGCATCATTCATGGATTCAGTGGTTAACTACGGTTCATCATACGCAACAGCAGGTAGAGTTTTAACATTAAGTATAATCAATGATGTTATCCAAAACCTACGATTGAACGGTGGAACTCCAAATGTTATCTTAACAGGATATGATACAATCCAAGCGATATCTGACTTGTTACAAAGCCAAGAAAGATTCATGGATGCTAAAGAAATCATACCTACACATAACGGTGTAAAAGGTGTAAAGGGTCAAGAAGTCGGATTCAGAGTAGCAACATACTACGACATTCCACTAATTCCTTGTAAAGACATGCCTAAGACTGGTTCAGCATCAACAGGTATATCTGATATGTTGTTATTAGACACTAACCACTTATGGTTTGCAACTATGAAGCCAACCCAATACTTCGAAGATGGTATCAATCATGGAAACCCATTCGGTGTTGGTGTACTTGGAAACAGAGGACTTTACAGAACAATGGGTGAAACTGGTTGTACTTTCTTTAGAGGACAAGGAAAAATCACCAACCTAAAATGAGGTGATTTAATTGGCTTTAGCATTTACAGTAACAATATTAGAAGACCACAAAGGTACAACTGCTCCTAGAGTTTCAGGTGATGAATACTTTGTTGATGCAGTAATAGATGTAACATCCCATGTAGCGGCGGGGGCTGTAATCCCCGCCAGTGAGTTCGGTTTAACGACAATAACTGCGGCTTGTATTACAGGTTCAGAAGGTGGAAACACTAGACTTGCTGGAATTGAAACAAGTGCGGCAGGGGCTTATGAGTCGGCAACTTCGATTGCTCTTATCTTTACAAGTTTAGATGGTACTAATGCAACAGTAGCAGATGATGGCGACCCAACTTGTGCAGTGAGAGTTAGAGTATACGGTTTAATCTAAGGTGATATCTTTGGCTAAAGTATCATTACTTCCCAAAGAGGAACAAGATGAAAGGGATACAATAAGTTCTTTCGTCTTTCAAGGTATAACCTTTGTAGCGGGTGAACCAGCACAAGAAGTAAGTACACAAATTGGTGTTATGTATATGAAAGAACCTAACTTTCTAGTACAATTCACCGATGAAGACTTCAAAGATTTACCTGAAGAACTATTGGTAGAAATGGGAGAGAAACTAAATTGTGATGTAAAATCAGTAAAAAATACATTACTACCTAGAAAATCCGTAGCATCTAAAGTTAAAACCACTCTAACAAAACCTAAAATTGTTAGAGAAAAGAAGGTAGAAGAACCAGCAGAAGAAGAAAGTTCTGATGAGTAATTTTATACCCTTTGAGTAATTAGCACCTTTTAACGAGGAAGAAAAGCATGACTGGAATAGGTGGATGTAGAAGTAGCGGTAGGCTTCAAAACGATAAACAGATTATAAAAGGACAAGGCAAAGTTATCAGTATTCATGGGATTGTAATTGGTGCGGCATCTGCAATGATAGAACTTTATGATGTTGATGATGCAGGTGATATTGCGGCAGATAATCTTGTGGGTGTATTAGGACTTGAAAAATCGGCTAGTGGAGAAGCAAGATACGCTGAATCTGACTTACATGGTGTTCTATTTAAAATAGGTCTTTATGCAGATATAACTTATTTGACTGGTTCTAGTGGTGCGGCTTTCACCGTTGAGTTTAATTGAGGGTTATAGATGGCGGCAATAGATAAAGATACGAGACTAATAATGACAATAATGTATGTAGGCGCAATGGCTGGAATGAATGTTTATTTCTATTCAGTGTATGGTGCTGAATTACCATTTACTGCTTTTACACATGCAGTATTATTCAGCCTAATTACGGTTGGAGTTATAATGTTACAAAAATCACTATTTGACATGGTGGTTAATGAACGATTTGAAATGTGGTTACTAAATAGAAAGATTGACCTTTATTGGGAAAAGAAATCAAGAGATGAAGCACAAAGAAAGAAAATAAAAGATTCAATGGCTCAAAGGAATTTAAATTATTATTCCCCACAGCCGTCTTATGATGAGGTAAATGAATCCTTCCTAAAGGCATTAGAGTGAAGGTGATTACCTTTGTTAGATAGACTCTTAGGAGTAGATGAGCAGTCTTTGGCTTATGATTTATCAAGAGCGCATTCAGCAGATGTTTTCTTTTTAAAATTAAGAGCATGGATTTGGGGAACGATTGCTGGTGTTTCTTGTTTTATAATCGGTAATGTTTTAGGTCACTTTGGTTTCGATTTAATTAGAATGACAATTAACAGTTTTAATGGTATATTCTAGGTGGGTTTAATGTGGCAACACTACTTACAGGATTTGCAATTATAACCGCAGAAGCGGCGGCGGCATTTTATAGACGAATTCACGCTTTAAACTTTGGAGTGTATGGTGCTAGTAAAGTTGGCAAAACTACATTACATAGTCAATTAAGAACTAGGGGAGAAGTACCCGTTATTAGAGATAGAACTGTAGGATTGAAAAGAGCAACAAGAAAAGTTGTAAAAATTGATAAGGATTCTAGGACAATTAAAACTGCTGATGTTGGTGGTCAAACTTATTTTTGGGAAGAATGGAAAAAAGATATGCGTAAAAGAAAAGTAAAATATATTATTTTTATGATAGATGATAGGCACTTATCGGAAGCATATAATTTAGAACATCAGTTATCTTGGAAATACTTGGTAGATGTTGTATGTGATGAATATTGGCGATTACCAAAGGGTAAGTCTAAAAAGAAGAAGGATAAGGATTTCCCCATCGCAGTAGGTATATGGGCGAATAAGTTTGATTTGTGGAAGGATAAATATGAACACAACGGGGCCATTGACAAGCATCCTATTTTTGAACCGTTCAAACTCGGAATGCAACGATTACAGGATAGAGGTATTCCCTGTTTCAAATACATCGTGTCTGCGAAGTCCGACCCAGAAATGGTCTACAGAGGAATAATGACAATGGTAAAGGAGTATTGATAAAATGGCAAGCATATATACACCAAACATAATAGGAAGTAATAATACAATGATTAACCCTTTAAAAATTAGTAGTAACGCTAGGAATGCAGGGCCAATTATAAATTATGAGTTTAAGACTTTTACATTAAAGAAACAATTAAAGGAATTACTTACAATTTTAAAACCTGAAAAGAAAAGATTTATTTTTCAATATGGATATAAATTTAATATTAGAGATAGATGTGTGGTTTGTGGAGCACATCATATATGGGAAGCGGGAGATAATCTTAGGCCACCTATCCCTCTAACTGGTGTAACAAAGGGTAGACCATTAAGAGGAACTTATTGTCCTAGACATGCTTCTATGCATAAACAACTAGAAATGATAGAGCAACAAGTCATTGCCGAGAAACATGGATTAGAGTTTAAAAAGTATATTCCTAAACCAAAAGTTCCACAACTTATGAATAGGGGACCACTAGTTACTCTTTCACAGGGAGATATAATTTCATTAACCTCTAAAGGTTGGCAAATCACACCGCCACAAGCGGAAACCACAACAGCGGAACAAAAGTTAGTAGAATTACTTATAGAATTAAAAGGAAAAATAGGACAAATAGATGAATTAGTAGGTGAAGAATAATGGGAATATTAGGAACAAGTAACGGTGCATTAGCATCACAAATGAATCAACATAGTACTGATAATTTTAAAGCAATGAATAATCTTTTAACATTACAAGATAATCATGTAGAAGAGTTTTTACTTTATCATGGTGAATCATTCTTTACGGCTTATGAAAAATTACTAGAGGATGTTATTGAAAGAGTTATGAGTAAAATGTTAACTAAATTGCATTTTAAATTAGAAGCAACTCAAGGAGATATTAAGTTAGAAAAAATGTGCCTTGCTGAATATGAAAGAATAACAGAGGAAAATATTCAACTAGATATACAGCAAATATTGGGAGCATCTATAAACCAAGAAGTTGTTTATCAAAGACAGATGGCTAAGAGTCAATACTTAGAAGCACAGGGATTTGGTGATGGTGGTTCTCCAGCGGGCCAAGGAATGCCAGCGAATACAGGAATGATGAACAACCAAGTTCCTAATAATATTCAAGGACAACCGATGACTGGAGGAATGAATCAAAATATGGCTATGGGCCAAGCGGCAATGACAAATCAATCTGGTTATCCAGTTCCGCCAGCAGGTTATGATAACTATAACAATCCATACTGGATAGACCCTGCTACTGGTCAAGCAAGTTATAATCCTCCAAGTGCAGGTTTAGGATTAGGTAAGATGATACAAAAGGGTGCGGCATGGGCTAAATGGCTTGCTTAAGGGTGAGTTAGATGGCTGAAGAAAAAAGATTTTATCTTCCCATAGTAGGCAAAACCGATGTTAGATTAAAAAATATAGATGATTATAATGTTAAAAAACTCGTATTAGATTACATTTTTATATATTATGAAAAGGATAGGATGGGATTAGAAAACTTAGATGAACTTTTAGAAGAACAAGATGAAGAGTTTGAAAAGAGAAATAAAGAATATACTCAAGAAAATATAAACACTTTATATGATTCATTTAGTGAGGCTTTAGAGTCTGTTAAAGATATGAATTTAAGACAATTAATTTTAGAAGATTATGCGGAGTATAGAATCAAATTACCTAAAGATATTATAAATTGGGTTAAAACTTTTGATGGTGATGTGGAAGATATTGAAACTATGGCTGTAAGTGATTTATATTCTGAAGAAAAAATTGCTCCTTTAACTGGTGTTAGGACTGCTAGACAAAGACAACGAATAGACCAATTATCAAGTGGTATTCCTGATGATATAATTTTACAAAGAATACAAGAGGGAGAATTATTACTGGCAGAAACAGATAAAGACAAAGTAGGATATGAAATTAAAGTGCCTTCTTTTTCACCTGAAAGCCCACTATCTAATCAAAAATTATTGAGAGAATCGGGTGTCAATTTTAGAGTTGAACAGATAGAACAAAAAAAAGAAAGGGGTACACCTAAAAAATATAGTTGGCCTTTGCCTTCTAGTGAGTTAAAAAAGATATTAGAAGGAACTAAAGAAGATAAGAAACTATTTTATTTAGAATTGGCTATGTCTTTAAAAGAAAACTTTCCTGTTAATTTATTATCTATGGACGATAAATATAGAGAAATTAGAGAAGTTAATGATATAACTATTTATGTAGAATTTGATAAAGAAAAATTAGATAATGTGTTTGAAGGAGTTAAAGAAACACCTAAATTATTAGAAGATTTAAAGGATATGGTAGTGCCTGTAATTATAGAAATAGATTATATGACCACTGCTATTTTAGATTTAGAGTTAGGCGGTAAAAGGCTAAAGGGTAAAGTGACAGAAGATACGATAAGACGATTAAGAGATAATATAAAAAGTCTAAAAGATAAATCAGAAATAGATGAAAAGACTAAAGAAAAAATAGAATCATTAGAAGCAAAATTAGCAGAAGTAGAAAGTGAGAAGGAAAGTGAAGAAGACTTACAAGAAGCAAGAACTCAAAGTGAAGGAACGGAAGAAGAAGCGGCTGTCGAAGGATTTGAAGAAGAACCTAAAAAAGTCACAACAACTAGACAAAAAGTTATACCACAATTAGATAAATATTTTAGAAAATTAAAGAGTAGAATCAATAGATTAGATAGAGTAATTGGCGCAATAAAAAGTCAAGATACAATAGAGGTTTAATTATGACTTATAAATCACCCTCTGATACCACCACCATAAATCCTGACTATTCAGCAGGTAGAGGATTTTATACCACTTCTGATAAAGTTGCAGAACTTTTACAAATACCACCTTTTACTGCTAATACTACACCAATGCACTCAGAAGTTGGTGAATTTATTAAAAGAGTAGAAGATATGGTTGATGGTAAAACTAAAACTTCTTGGAGAAAAATACTGTATGAAAAAGAATATCATAACTTTACTGTAGGGGTAGGGCATTACCCTGCTGGAATGTATAGAGATTATCTTGGTTTTGTTCAATTAGATAGACACAGTATATCTAAAATGATTCGTTTAGATATATGGGAAGGTAGTAAGTGGACAAATATTTGTGGAGCAGAAGCCAGTGTAACCTTTAACGATTATACCTCTATGATTAGTGGTACAACTACAATTAACCTTCGTTTACCTAACAACGGTTTAGTATTTAATTTATTAGCAGGGACTACAAATTCAAGATTCGATACTACATTTGGTAATAAAACTGCGGCAAGGGAACTTGTTTCATTAATCAATGAAAGGTTCCCCGATAAAACAGCATCATTGACAGGTGCTACAGAAGCAAAAGGACAAACAGATTCTACAGGGGCTAAACAAGTTTCAGACTTTTTCTATGCTTGTCTTGATTCAGAAGATTCTAGTAAAGTTTTGATTTCATCTTTATTACCAAGTGATGATGGTGCAGAGTGTACTATTTTTCTGAATGGCAATGCGGCTACAACTTCTGCTCATGGATTAGAGGTTAGTGGTTTTACAGATAAAGAAGACTCAGGAAGAATGAATGAATGGTGGAAAATAAGTAGAGAGGGTAGAATTTTCTTTAGAGATAAGTTTCCATATATTCATTTAAATTCTGTACGGGCTACATACTTTGCGGGCGATGGCAATATTCCAGCAACAATTACAGATGCGGCTACAAAGTTAGTTGCTTGTGAAATCCTACGCTCTGATGATGCCACTGTTTTAATTACTGAATCTGGAAATCAAATATCTGTTAAAGAAAAATATGACATTCTAAGAAAAGAAGCAATGGAAATATTAGACGGTAAGAAAGAAGGGGTGTTCTTAATTGAGTGAGGTAGCAAAGATAATTAAAAGAACACAGCAAATGTATGAAGAAAGAAATAAACTTTTTGAGTCTAGTGGTCTTGGGGATTATACTTATTCTGATGAAGAGATTGAAAAATTTATAGCAGAAGCGATAGAAAAAGAAATCAATAATAGAATAAATAACGCTGTAAAGAGTAGTGGATTATAATGGATGAAGTAACTTATTTGGTAGAACTCTTAAGAAATAACTGGCCTAGTTCTAGTGTTATGCAAGACACATTAGGAATACCATCTTCTCATAGAGTTAAACCTACAATACTAGATATTCGTAATTTATCTTCGGGTGGGGCAACAGATGGTACAACTGGTAAAGTTAGTAGAGGACAGGCTAGACAATATAGTTTGTTAAACCAGACTAGTCCCGCTATTGGTGCGGCTACTTCTTCTGATTTAATTGTGGTATTTGAAGATGGACAAGATATAGAATATGGTACAGTTCATTTCGATGTTAGAAACGAAACTTACAACTTAACTTGTCATATTAGAACTGTAAGCGGTGGAGATACTAGAGCCGCAGATAATATGTTCGCCCACAAAAGGTTGGAATCACTTTATAAATCGCTTCGCCACACGCTTGAATCACAGAGGAAGGGTGCGACCATTACAATTGGAAGTGAATCATTAAAAATGCATCAAATTTTTTTAGGAGGAAGAACGGAATCTAATAACAAAGCAAAGCGGTTATTGGGTTATAAAGTAAATGTGACAATGAAACGGTACGCCATCTCAGTATAGTAAGTAAGTAAGTAGGTGAAAAAACAATGGCAGTAAATACAGAAATATTTTTAGGAAGCGGAGCGAGTTTAACACTTGTTCCAGAAGTAGATTTGCAAATCGTATTAGATAGTACTAGTACAAGCACTAAGTTAGTATGTGATGCGGCTTGGACAGATAACGTAAGAATGGTTGAAAATTTATACGTTGGTTGTGTATTGGATTTATATGATGCCGCCGCACCTACACTTCCAGTTTCTTCTCATGTTATTACTGCTAACGATACTACTTCTTTTACTATTTCACCTGCGGCTGATTTATCAAGTGGAGGGCCATTTGGGACTTCATTTACGGATGCGTCTGATTTTGCAGTTATTAGAAGTTATGGCGCTCCTAGTCCTACAACTAAAACTGGTTCTATTGCTAGATTAAACGCTGATAATTGGTTAGGTTTAGTTGAAACCGCTACATTCCCTAATGTAGAACAAGAAATGAAACAAATGAATATACAACTAGGAGGAAGTAGAAACTTTACTCATCAATATAAAGGAATAAGAACTGCTAGTGGTGGTAATATAAATGTTGTTGCTAACCACGCAACTTGGCTTTATTATGCTCTAGGTTCTTGTTCTCAAATTAATGCTACATTTACAGGTTCAGGTTCATTAGACCCCGATACTTCAGGGGTTATTCCAATTGCCCACGCTAACAATGTTCATTATTTGGATATTGGGGAAACTGCAACCGCTAAGGCATTTAGTGATAATTTAACCGCCCATACTTCTACTGGCCCTATATTTTACAGGACCGCAACAGATTCAACTTTCTTAATTCCTCCAGTACTAACTAGTGATGGAACAAGTGCGGCAAATATGGCTTTATTGACTTTACCTGAATATAATGCTAGTGGGGTCTTAACTAACCCAATTCAATATACTTTTGCTGAATTAAATACAGAAGATTTACCTTCTTTTGCACTAGAACAAACATTAAGTAAATTAGAATCTACTAATACCTATAATACAGAAACAGACAGTGCTAGTGAATCTCATAACTTTGTAAGAATCGCTAGAGGTAATAGAGTTAACACATTAACTATGACGGCTAATGAAAATGAAGAAGTTAAATTTACTATGGATTTAAACACTAGGGCTGTTAATAAATTAAAACAAGCAGAAGCATATCAAGCGAGAGGGGGCAACTCAAGTTTAACCGCTACAACTTTATTCAACTTTGGAAGTGGTGCTAATACTTTAGCGGCTACAGGAGAAGAATCGTTAGAACCTTTCTTTTTCTCAACAGGTTCTTTTAGTATATTTGGACAGACATTCCTTAAAATAACTAATATGACTTTAACCATTAATAATAATTTACAAGATAAAAGGTTTGTAGGAATTGGTAATAAAGATATTAAATCTGGAATACCTTCTCAAAGAACATATGAATTAACTTTTACTGCTATGGTAACTGATGATAAGTTATTCGAAGAGTTATTTACAGAAACAGAAGTTGCTTCAGGAACAAGTACAATAGATTTACAATTTGATAAACTTGCACCTAACGGAACTGTAAACGAACAAATAATAATTAAATTAAAAGATTATTTCTTAAGTAGTTCTAATGTAACTATTCCTGACGATAAAGGCCCAATTACCATTGAGGCTACAGTAATGCCTAGACAACTTGATACTTGCACTGTTAAAACACACTGGATTTTACAGGGGTGATTTAGATGGAAAAGTGGGCTAAAAGAGAACTTTACAGAAAACAATTAAAAAAATCAAAGGCTAAAAAACGCCAAAAGAAAAAGGAGGTAGTTAAGGAAGAAACTCCAGAAACTACTGAATAATATCATATTCCACCAACACCGTTTGTTTGTATGTTGGTAAAAAAATAAGGTGGATAAAATGTTAAACGAAAATAAAAAAATTGTTAGTGATAAAAGTTTGCTGTTTGCGGCAAACGAACCGAAATTGTACTATCTCAAAATTGCTGAGAATAGTGACGAACATCTAAAAATATGGGTAAAGGAACCAACTTGGATGCAAGTAGAAGCGGCAATGGCTTCTGTTATGAAAGTTAATTCCCGTACTCAGGAAATGGATATAGATTTAAATAATTTATACCATTATATGATTGATAACTTTATAGAGAAAACTGAACCCAGTTTATCTAAAGTGGACTTAATTAGATTAAGTCCATACTTAGGAAGTCAATTAAAAGATATACTTCCGAATCCCCTTCAAGATTTTATGGGGGATGATACAAAAAACGAGAAGTCAGAGCCGCAATAAGAGGAAAGTCTGCTAATCCTCAGATTGTATCTCTGATAACAGTTTACAGTCTTTCTAAGGCTTTAGCGATAAGTCCATTAGAGGTTTATCAAATGCCAGCCTCTTTAGTTAGAGATATGTTAATGGTTCATGGCGAAGTGGAACAGTATAAAGCGGAAGAGATGGATAAACAAATGAAGAAGAACAATAGGTGATAATATGTCGGAAGCAAAGAGAATAGCAAAAGAATTAATGCGCTTAGAATCTCAAATGTTTTCAATATCTGATACCGCAGATACTCTTGCTCAGGCAACAGAGGGGCTGGCTAAATCAATTGGTACTGCGGCTAATGAAAGTAAAATATGGACAGCCGCTAGTAGAATATTATCGGGTACAGGTCTTTGGAAATTACAAAACTATCTTAGAGGTGGAATACAACTTTTAACTTTTTATAAAGATGCACAGGCCAAAGCAATAGAATCACAGAATGAAAGTATGAAATCTTTAGCGTCATTAAGTGAAGAATTTGTAACTGTTAATCAAAAAACTAAAGAATTACAGGGTATTTTAAAAAACGGAACTGGGTTTAAAGAAGCAATTAAAGATAATCTTGAATTAAAATTACAAATGGATTCTATGGCTGAAGCGGTTAAAGCAAGTCAAGGGGCATTAAAAGATTTTAGTGAAGAAGATGCTCAAAAAAGGGCCGTAGAAAGAACTCTTAAAATTTATGAATATCAAGGAAATCAAATGAAAAAATTACTAGATAAAAGAAATAAACTAGTAGAAAAGGAAATAGCAAAGGAAGAATTATTAGAAAAACTTAGCCTCGAAAGAACTTTAAAAAGAAGATTAAAAGTTTTAGAAGAAAGAATCTTTACAGGGGAAGCATCAAAAGAAGAAATAGAAGAGTTTGATAAGAAAGAGGGGCAGTTAAAAGAAGTAAAGAAAGATACTGGATTCTTAAAAGCGGTTAATTTTAAAGATAATCTTTTTGAGCCATTTGCTAAATTAAAGGAACTATATGATAGAAAAGAAAGTTTAAAAGAAAATTTAGCGAGGATAAGAGATAAATTAACTTTAGGTGCTATGTCTAAACTTGGTAAAGTCGCTGGTCTTGCCCTTAAATATTCGATATTGTTTGTATTATTTTTACTGGGTGCTTTCTTTGTATTCTCTTTAATCAGGAAGATAATGGAAAACGCAGAAGCGATGCAAGTTGTTATGGATGTAATATCAGGAATAATGGGTAGTGTATTTTTAGCAGTAGAAGGTATTGTTGATATATTTTCAGCATTCTTTGGTAGTGGAACTTTTATGGAAAAAGGTATGAAGTTGTTAGAAGGTGTGGGTAAAATCTTTGCAGGTTTAGGAGGTATAATTATGTCTGTTATGGTTGGTATCGTTGCATTAACATTAAAGGGTTTATTTGCTTTACTTAAAACTATATTTTGGGATGCGAGTCTTAAACCTGTATTTGATTTTATAAAAAAGGGATATACAAAATTTATGGAATTTCTTGTAAGTTTAGGCAACCTTCCCTTCGTTGTAGCGACTTTAGCATTTTTTGGAGTGGTAGGCCAAATTGTTGCTAGTATAAGCGACTTTATAGGTAATTTCTTTACAGCATTAGGGGAAACCGCAGGTGCAATAGGAGAGATGATTTATGGAGCAATTAAGGGAGAAGGAGTTCCCTTTGTTCCATTCTTTGCAAATGGTGGAGTATCAGCGGGTGGTTTAGCAGTTGTAGGAGAAAAGGGTCCAGAGTTAGTTAATTTACCAAAAGGTGCAAGAGTTCATTCCAATGCAGAAAGCAGAAAAATGGCTGGAGGTAATACAATTCATGTTCATGTTAATGGCCGTTTAGGAGCATCAGATTCAGAGTTAAGAGATATAGCAAAGAAAGTGGGAAGAATGGTAAGTGCCGAAATAAATAGAAGTACTTCTTCATCAACAAACGTGAGGTATTAAAATGGTAGCAACAGATTATGATGGACATTTTGTGTTTCTTGATTTAAGTTCAAGAAGTCCTATAACAGATAGAACAGATACAACTACTATGAAAAACTTTGATACTAATAGAATAGCATTAAAATGTGAAACTGTAGCAATATCTACAACTAAAGATGTTTTGGCAATGCCTATTCCTCTTAGTGGTATCTTTACTGGTGAAGCAAATACTCAACCTATTGATTTAGGAATATCCAGTAAAAGTATTACTCTTAATGGTATTATAACTGAACAACAGATTTCTAAACAATTTAAAGCGGATGATTTACCGAAAGAAAAAGTTGATACTACAGTGGATGTTGGTGTTGCAGATAGAACTTATACAGATGTGGATGGTAAACACGTAATTGTAAAAATGACAGCACAAGAAGTATGTCAACTAATACATTCTTATGTTGATTCTTCTGCCGCCCAAGTTCAACAAAATCTTAACAACTTAATTATTTTTATACCTTCAAGAGTCGGAAATGATTTCATCTATCATGATAAAGATGCGGCTGGTAATGATGTTACAGATATAGATGGGAATGCAATCGGTAAAAATACTCCAGTTGAAAAATGCCCTTTAGTTCCCTTTAACTATGGGGTTAGAAGTGGGAACGGTTCTAGTTTAGATGCATTCGGTAGTTTTGGGGGTAGCCCCTTTCCAAAACCTTTAGGCGACACTACTAAACATAACAAACTTGAGGCGATTGCTGGTTTTATTCGTTCTTTTGATACTACATTTGTTGGGGGTCAACCCTATGTAGAATTTAGTATGTCATTTGAGGTTGCAAGAGGGTTAGTATGAGTTATAGAGTTTATAGTGAAAATAAAAAATCATTAGTATTCCCAATAATGGGTGATGGTTATGTTCATTTAGATTATAGCAAACATATCCCGACTGACTCTGAAGAACCTTATGGATTATGGGGCCATAAAGATTCTTTTATGATAGAAACTATTGTAACTCCTTATGATGTAAATGGTTTTGCTTGGTTATTAGGTGGTGATTACGAAACTGGCGGTGGTAATGCTAGTTCTAATATAACTGCTAATCCAAATGTTTTGGAATTACCTTTTAATGATAAATACTTTTCAGCGGTTGGAAATGAGTCTAATGCGGCTTCTTCTAGGTCAAAGGCTTATTTTTCACATATGCATGTTGCTTATTTAGCAGAAGCATTAGATAGTTCTGAAACTGTAATTGATGTTAGTAGATTAGAAGACTTAGATGGTGGAGATTATATTCGTATAGATAATGAAAAAATGAGAATAGTTTCTACTGCAAGAAATTTTGGTAATGGATATCAAGTAACAGTTGCTAGAGGTTTTGATGGCACTACTGCTACAACTCATGATGTTAATGCCCCTATTTATACAGATAATCGTAAGAATCACAAAATGTCATTATTTTATAATCCTAATTGTGAATTCTACTTAAAAAATATGACAAGAACAAATATGAATCAACCTGCTGAATATAAAATTGGCTGTACCATAAAAGGAAAAGACTCAAACGGCATTACTAGAACTGTAACTATTGAAAGCAATAACCCAGTTATAACTGCTGATAAAGAATACTATGGTGTAACTGTTGACCAGCCAGCATTAATTGATAGTGTGTTTGGAAAGCCCATTTATCTAGGTAGAGAGGACAGAGTAAAATATCATAAAATGGTAGACTCTAGTGCTAATCAAATATACTTTGAAAGATTATTTAATGGGGTAGATACTATTGCTGATGTAAGTCTTAATGTTGTAACTTTTAGTGCTAGTACTAATACTATAGTAAGGGCTACTGGTAGTTGGGCCTCCAATATGAGATATATTAAAGTTGTAGGTTCTGATAACAATGATGGTTACTTTAGAGTTAGAGGACAAAGTGGGGGAACATTAACTTTAGAAACTGCAAATTGGATAGCGGCTGGAGGGACCAATACTGGTAATAATTTATTAACAACTGAAATTCATAACTCTGGAGCATTAAAAGTTTATTACACAACGAGAGCAACTAGCACCCATGGAGTTTTATCCTTTGCTGATGGTAGTACAAATTATAATGCAGATGGTACTTCTGCTTTAGATATGGTTGATAGGGTTTGGAGAGGAAGAAAACTTTATGGTCAAATAAATTCTAGTAAAACCTTTTCAACTTCTTTACAGCAAAAAGAACCCATTTCTTTAGGATATATTGATTCTTTATATTCTCATATTAGTGGTGATAAAGTTGTTTATATTTATATGGCGGCCTGTAGATTAACTAAACCTGTAAGAACAACAACTGAAACTATCTTTTATGTTGACGATGCAAGAGATTTATCTGTTGGAGATTCTCTAAGATTCTTTGATGAAATAATAACTATTAGTGCTATTAGTGGTAATGCTATTACAGTTGCTAGAAATCAGGATGGAGGTACAGCAAGAACTAGTAAGATAGATGGTTTCGGTGGAGGTGATTCTACTCCTACAGATTATTACATAGACCCATTAGAGGAATATAATTTTTCAAGAACTTTGTATAAAATATTACCAAGTGATTTATTTGATGGTGTTAGGCTAATAGATGGAAGTGGTGATAGTATTAGTGACAGTGATAACTTTGGTGGTCATTTGATAGCGGAATGTTGGAAAGAAGCATCTTACGTTTTAAGACCTTTTTATTTAGGTATGTCTTATGATAGTTTAGCAAACAGAGTTAACTTAGTTATAGATGGAGATGTAGTAGAAACTTCTATTTTCAGTGAGGGTGATTTGAGAATACACAATATAGTTGGTGATGGTAGCACAACAGTAACTATCAATACAATAGGCGCACATGGTTTATCAGTTGGAGATTGGATAAGTATTGACGGAACAGGAGTTACTAATTTAGATGGAGTTTTTCAATTACCTAGTCAAACAGTTGGGACTAGTTCATTTACAATAACAACTCAAAGTGCTGTTGCTTCTGCTACAACTACTGCTGGAACATTAAAGGATGTAACTATAAGAACTTCATTAAATTTTACAGAGTTTGAATTTGACCAAAGTGATTGCTTTTTAGGTTCTAATGGTAATGATACTTTAGAAACAAGAAGGGCTTCACAGTTTATGGGAGAGATACATGAGTTTTCTATTACTAAAGATGTTAAAACTACTTTTCAAAGTTTAGATACTTTGCTTCCTAATTTCAGAAATACATTACTTTATTTTAGATTTGAAGGTGAGGATTCATGAAAATAAACAGTTTTGCTAATACCAATGTTTTTGCTATGCGTAAAGGTCAAACAGAACAAGCATTAGGCACAACTACAACTGATACAGATATAACACAAACTGATTCTGCTCATGCTCAATATTATCCAACTAAAAATTTCTTAACAAAATCTTTGTATAAAGTTCCTGTAAATCCTTTATTGTTAAGAGGAAATATTAGTGAAGACTTTGCTGACTTTACTGTTTCTGGTGGCTTTTATGATACAGGTGTTTTAGTCAATGGGGCTATTAGTGCTGATACTACTAAAACTATAATAGTAGATACAGTTGATGCTACTACTAGGTTTAAAGTAGGAGATTTCGTTTATGATGATAGCCAAGCATTAGTAGGTACAATTAAATCTTTAACTGCAACCGTTATAACTTTAGAAGAAAATAATATTGTTGCTTTAGCAAATAACGAAGAACTTAAAGTTATATATCAAACAATTAACAGTTATGAAATTCATAAAGCAGATAATGATGTGTTAACTCACGCTACTGCTGGTATTAATCAGGCTCATCAGGTTAAAGCGACTTTTACTCTAAATAGTAATACTACTGCAAATAGCGGAGACACTACTGGTGTATTTGCTGGAATGTCTGTAACTGGTACTAATATACCTGATGGAACAACTGTTACTTCGGTAACTAATACGACTACTTTTGTTTTATCTGCTAGTGCAACTGGAAGTGGGTCAACCGAACTCACATTTACTAAACAAACATATAACGCTGTTAATAGGATATATCCTAATAACAATACAGGAATAACATCTGTTAATGAATACTTATCTAATTTAGAAACTACTAGAGGTAATGCTATTAAAACCTATGATGTAGATAGAGATAGCGGTCAAAGATTTATTACAGATGGTGGTACTTTAGACGGGGCGGTAACTTCTACTGCTACAACTATAACTTTACAAGGAGGCACTAACCCAACTGCGGGGCAAGTATTAATAGTTGATAATGAACATATGTTAGTTACTGCTTTTAATTCTATTACTTTGGTAGCGAATGTTGTAAGGGGTTTTGAAGGAACAGATATACCTGACTCTAGTTATGCTGATGAAACTCCTGTATTTATTAAAGATAATATAGACCACTTATGGGTTTTAGTTTTTGCAGATGACCCTAATACTCACCATTTTGCTAAAATAACTAACTTATTAGAAAATGAAGTTTTAGGTGATGGGATACAATTTGAACCTGCTATAAAAGGAGATATACCTAAAGACACTAAATACGCTATCTTTTCTTCTTTAGATTCTAATTTACCCAAAATTGATTCTGATAATCAAACTTTAGTGGCATGCGCTTATGGGTTACAAGGAACTCAAGATAATACTAGACATCATGCTAACACTCATGTTTCACGTCCTTTCTTTTACTTTCTAAATAATAAAGATAGATTAGAACACTCAACACGATATGTATTAAGGACAACTTATTCTACAGGCATTTCTAATCATTATGCTTACAGTGTTTTTGTTACTGCTCCTGAATATGGAACTGACGTTATAGATTATGGTCCCTTTACAATGGAAGCAACCGTTGTAGATATGTTGTATAAAGCAGATGACCCAACTGCTGTAGATACTTTGATTTATACTAGTGATTTTTTATCATTAACTAATGGCTCTCCCGATACAGTTTTTCTTGATGGTGGAGGTAGTAATGATGTTAGTTTTGATAATTCTATTACAGATTTAGACGGTTCTACTACTAATTGGGGATTACAAGGTATCTTAAAAGATTCAAGATTTAGATTAACAGGAGCGCAAACTGGTATTTACATTGTAGAAGGTAATAATTCAACGGCCACAACTTTAACAATGAGTGCAGATGATTTTAGTGGGGCTTCTACTTCTACCAATTTGGCTTTATTTTTTACTGGACACGCTGTAGATTTAGACCACAATAAGATGTATTGTGTTTTTAGTCCGTCCCATTACGGTTCAACTTCAGGTGGATTCTTTAAAATGAAAGATGCCTTTAGGATGGCACATAGACCTAAAGATGATGACGGTTATTATTATGGTCACGCAATAGGACAGACTAGATATATGCATTATACTAAATCACCATTAACTAATTGCATAATGCCCAATATCATAAATATAGATTTATTTGAATCTGTAACTACTAGTGGTGGATATGTAGATATTACTCTAATAGATATACAAAAAATACTTGCTAAAAAGTTTAAAGAAGGAGATAAAATATCTATTCATAGGACAATTAAGAATGAAGAATTTGATGTATCTAGGGACTTTCCAATAGGAACTTTTGACTATAACGGTGGGGCAACTATTGATATTATAAATTTAGAAAATAATCAAGATTTAAGATTCGTGTTAGAAAGTTCTATTCCTAAAACTAATACAGATACTACTAGTCGTTTAGACCCATTATTTGAGTCTTTTACTGTTAATGTAGACGATGTTCTATATCATATTGTTCCAGATAAAATAAGTAATGTTAGTTCTGATTCTCAAGAATTTGCAGTTAGACTATGGAGAAAAGAAACTGATACTGAATATAACACTACGACCCTAGTTGCTGGTTCTGTTCCTAATTTTAACACAGATGGTTTTAGAAGAAAATACTCCTTTTTAGCAGATAACTTATTAACTAATTTAGATATTGATACTGATATATCTAATTATGACTTAGATTATGATGGGGCTTCTGCTCAACCAACAAATAGAAATGTTACTAATTTTAAAAATTTATTTGAAACTGCTGGAGCGTCTTTAAAATTTGGAGAAACCGCTTTAGAGAAAGTAAACTTTAGTAGAATAAATGATATTAATTTAGTGTTTAAAGGTAGTAATATTTCAGGACATAGAATTAAAGTAGAATACGGAGATAAAAATAATAACTTTGTTAAATTAAAAACCCATTTAAAAGATGAAAGATTTTTAGAACTATATAATAAAACAGATTATCTTCCTTATGCAGACGGATTATCTAATGTATCTTTATATGGTTATCCAATAAATAGTGGTGATGACCCAGAAGGAACAGGAGTAAGATTTAGATATGATTTAGCACGTTCACCTTCCAGTTCGGCTTCTTCGCATGTAAGGGGAGTAACATCTTACATAGATTATTTTAGAGGTAATTTAGATATAGAGCGTAAGGTTTTTACTGGTACTATAGAAAGTGTAGAGCAACTAATAGAGGATGGGGCGTTTAAACTAAAAATAAGAGGGAGAGATTCTAGTTCTAAATTATTAGGGCCAATAGTAAATAAAAACTTTAAATTTACAGAAGATATAGTTTATTCAACGATTGGGCCAATAGAAAGGATGGCTCTTTATGGGCAAGTTAGTCATACTGATAGTAATGGAGTTTATGAGGTAGGGGCAACTCAAATTGTATTAGTTAAAGATAGTAATGCTTTAATTGATGCGGCTGTAGGGGATTTATTATTCACTTCTTTAGGAACCTATATTGGTAGAATTTTCAATGTACCTTCAAGTAATACTTATGACTTAGAAGAAGGAATACCAACTAGATTAAAAGAAAATGAAGCCGTTATGATTAGTAGTCAATTTTCAGGATTGCTAGAGGATGTTATACCAAGTTTCTTAGTTGATACTAATGCTACTACTAGTCAAATAGCAAAACAAAATATAAGAGGAAATATAGTTAGTTTTGCTAAAGCCATGAGTGCAAACCCTTATTCGACTATAAGAGTTAATTCTTTAAGTGGTACAGGTAATAAAGGTATAATTTTTAATGGTGGAAATGCTCTCACTAATAGCGCTAAAAATGCCCCAGTCTTAGAAGGTAATAGTTTAATAGGTTCTTCTAGTAGTCCTCATCCTTTAGCAAAAGGATATAATATACACGCTCCAAATGGAGTAGATTTTGATTTGCCCTTTTATTGTCATTTAGCAGATGAGGTGACAAAGAGTAACAATATAGATTATGTAAATTTACACACTGTTAATTCATTAACTGATTATGATATTGTTAGTGTTTCTTCTAAAGAAGAAGGAACTGTTATAGAAGTTGCACCAATTTGTCCAGCGGTTTTAGGTAGAGTAGATGATAATCCTTTAGATGGAAGAGATAAAACTTTAGTTCATATTGGTCATTTCCCAGATGCTACTACATTTTTAGGTTCTGACTCTATACCGAGTGGGCATAATGGTATATTTTCTTACACTACATGGATTGAAGAATTAAAAGAGGGAGATTTTATATTCGATTCTGAGGGTAATTTATTCGGCAGAATTATAGATATTAGTGCTAGTTCTACTGGTGGAATTGCTAATGACGCTACTTGTTTCACTTTAGATAGACCTTTATTTAAGGCTGTTAATAGTGGTGAAGGTATTTACAAATATTTTTCTTCTGCTAGTCCACCAACATATCATAGTGCGGCTGATATAACATTTGATGGAGATACAACCTCTATTTCTGATTTTGGTGGAACAGCGTTTAAAACACATGTAATATCCTCTGATGAAACGGCAGGGCGAGCCTTTTTAGAAAAACTAGAGGCTGGTATGAGAATAAAAATAGAAGGTAGTTCTAATGAACATAATAATGGAGTATTTTCTATCGCTCATGTATTTACTGATAGTAATGATAAAGAAGTTATTCTTTATATGAGAAAGGCTAAATCAGGTTCTATAGCAGGTGGACCTGATGATGAATCTAAAGGGGCAACCATTAGAATAACAGTATTAACTGATTATTTTACTCAAGGGTTATATCTTCTAAATACACAAGGATTAAGTCAAGGCGGTGTATTAACTTTAGTTAATAATAACTTATCAAGTCCTAATGCAGTAGATAATATATGTAAACCTATTAAATGGAATGGTGGAATATATCATTATTTTACTAATAATACAGTTAATGGTGTTAGCCATAATGCCACTGGACATGCAATATATTCAGATTACATATACAGATATGGTAATACTAAATGGAGATATTTTGGTTTACAAAAAGGTTTAGCATTATCTTACATAAATAGAAGAAAAAGAGATGGACAAATTAAGGGAGCATATACATCTGAAAAGGGAAGAATAAACGGTTATGCTACCGCTTATAGAATTGAAGATGCTAAATACGGAACTGATAAAGTTATTAAATATCCATATGGTTATCATAATAATGATTTTGCTTTTAATAGTGAATATTTTAACGAAGCAAGTAATAGTAATGTAAACTTATTTGATTCTACAAATAAAATTAGAGAACATCCATATTTCTTAGAATATCTTTCACCCGAATCAAGAGATTTTAGACCAGTAACAGGTAGTAACTTTGCCGACTTTAGTAAACATGGAACTACTATCGCTACTCCAGAACATTCTGATTATAACACTTTATTGTATCCTAGATTTATGCCTAGAATTCATGATAACCATAGAGGGGGTGATTGGCAAGAAGATACAGAGGGGCCAGTTGATAGTATAGATACTTCTTTAATTTATCAAAAGTTTACTGCGGCTGGCGGGGCTTCTAATGCTCATGATTATGATATAGAATGGGATGGTGCTGATGATGATGCGGCCTTTATTGACCCTGCCGCTAGTGATAGTGCAAACTTTACAACTAGATTGGCTAATAGATGGGTTAAGTTAGGTGGATGGCCTGATAAAAACAGCAATAGAACATTCAAGTTAGGAAGTTTATCTAGTAGTAAATATACAATGGAAGTAGCACAGATGCCTTTTACTCAGATAGGAGTTGAAACATTAGATACTAAAACTGGAGTGGGGGGTTCAGCAGATACTACTACTGGTTTTGAACATATTACAGTTCTATATGAACCGTTTATTGGACCTAAGTTTGACGGTATTACTAGAGCAAAAGACCATTGGGAATTACCTGACCCTAAAACATTAAGATTGTCTATATTCTCTCCATCCGATATGTATCCCGATTCTATGGCTAGAAAACATCACATTGGTTATTCTGGTACAGTTGATAGTACGGCTATTGCTAGGAAGTTTACAGATTATAATATATTCTTAAAAGGTAAAAGTGCTACAAAATCTAGTTCTGTTTTACATGAATACTATGAAGGTAGTTTACCTGATGAACAAGAAGTAGATGACCAATACGAAAACTTACCGATTAGTGAAGCATCTATTCTTCCATCCGAAATGAAAAGATTTGGTTTGATGCGTTTAATAGATTGCACTTATGATTGGCATTTCAATCTAATAGACCCTGAGAGATTACCAAGTGATATGTCTAAACTTAATACTCCTAATTTTGAATATACAAGGTATCAACCTCTAAAGGCTCTTAATCTACTTATAACCGCTTATGATGGAAATGATACTTTAACTGTAAGTGCCGCACCTAGCGGGTTATTAGAAATAGGCGACCAAATATTTACAGATAAAGGATATTATCTTGGTAAGGTTTTTGCTATGAATGATAGTGGTAGTAGTAGCACTATAGATATAGTTGGAACTGTTGCTAGGCATCCTATTTTAAAATCAGATGGAACTAGAAATAAATATTATGGGTATGTATATGTTTGTGGAGATGGAGCAGTTAGTTTAGCAAATCAAGATAGACATGATTCGTTCTTTACATTTAGAACTAAAGGTAGAGGCGGTAAAAATACATTTACAGAAGTAGGAGATAACGACCTTAATATGTTACAAGGTATGATTAACGGAATGCATCATACTTCTGGAGTCTATAAACAAACACCTTATGGAAGTATCAATAGCGCTGTATTTGCAGATGGAGAGGGGACTGATGCGGGGGGCTTTACAGATACTACTTGTGATACTAATCATACTTCGGGATTATCTGATGGTTCATCCACAAGTGTTAGACATATTACTCATGATGTTAATGCTAATATTGTTGTAGGTTTAATTGTTAGTGGTACTGGAATACCAGCAGGTGCTACTGTTGTTGCTATAAACAGCACCACATGTTTTACATTAAGTGTAGATACTACTGCTACTAATTCTAATACCACATTAACTTTTACCTCTAATAAAATAACTGAGTCTAAATTTATGACTCATTTTAATGAAAACTTTACGGCATTAAGCACTACTTTTTCTTCTCATTTTGTTTTACCACCTTCTTTTAGGGCATATTTTTCGGCTCATACTACTTCGTCTAATTCGACAGAATCAGGTAGAACTGTTAATGCTATGCAAGTAAAAAGTTATCTTGTTAATAGAGCAGATGATACTATACAAAATCCTATAGCAACTGAATATTCTCACGCCTCTAATGTTTTAGAGTGGGTTCAAACAGGTGATAATCCTTACAGGAATTGCGATGTGGTTGCTTTAGGGCGATATAATATTGAACAATCTATTACTAATATACCATTAGGAGGTAAATTTAAAATTTCTAAACAAGTAGATGCGGAAGGATTTCCCTTTGCCAAACCAGCGGTATTTATTGTTGGAAGTTGTGATTATAATGATAGTACAACAATAGATACTCACAGCGGGGCTGTTGGCGGAACCATAACAGAGGGACAAGGAGTAATGGGAGATGGTATTCCTGAAGGGGCTTATGTTGTTACTGTAACTGATTCTGATACTTTTGAGATAAGTGTTAGCACTACAGGGGGCGCTAAAAGTAATATTGACCTTTTCCTAACTAATGGGCCTTTATCCGATATACCATATGGAAACAGTAAGGGAGGAATAACAGATTCAGATTTAGCAAACGCTAATAGTGGTGAATATACTTTTATTACTGCTGGAACACATGATTCATATCCTTATGCTAAACTTCGTTCTGATACTAAAACTGAAACATTTTTCGAAGACCCTGATGGAACGAGTTATGTTGCCGATGGAGTTTATGGTGCTTTTGTGCCTCATTTACAGTTAGGCGATTATAATGGCGATTTAACTGACGGCAGTCTTGCAGTAACTAAAATAGGAGTTAACAGTATAAATTCTATAAACGGAAGTAATAGTAAAGAAGGATGGCTTAGGATTATTAATGGAACTAATAATGGCTTTTTAAATTTTGTAGATTTAACAGGTATGTATTTAGTTGGTAATTTAGGAACGGCTATTGATACTCAGCCTACTTTAGTTGACCATTTGCCATTTAAAAATGGTGGCTCTGTTCATGTAAATAATGACACTCTCCCTAATGCTAAAGGGATAATAGATGCAAGTGGCGGGGCTATAACTTCTATGGCTGATACTATGGTAGACCCTAAACATATTCTTTTTGTTAAAGAACATAGAAGAGAGATAACGGGTAATGCTGTGGCTCATGAATTATTAATAGATAATTTGCCTATAGATAATACTGGTAATTTAAGTTTTTTTAATGATTATAGAGTTATGCGCCCCGCTGAAACTTGTATATGGCCCGAATCACCCAATGAATTAAACTTATATTGTTTATCTGCACAAACTACTAAAGAACCGCAAAGTCCCTCTATGTATGGTTTTATTCCTCCAGTAAATAGATTAAACAATAAAGGTGAGTTCACTGGTGGGGAATTAAGTAGTATTCATAATATTGATTTAAGAACTTCGGGAGAACAAGGAGAAAATGAAGCAATTATGTCTATGTATGTGGCTATAGATATGGATGGTAGACACTCACAACAACAAACTTTAACTGGAACTATTTCTAATATGGATATAGGTAATACTACTTTAACTGGAAGTAGCACTAAATTTACAGATGAATTAAAAGAAGGAGATGTTATTTTATTAGACCATCAAAGGTGCTATGTTAAGTCTATTATCAGTGATACTTCTTTGGTGATAGCAGGTAAGTTTGGCAATGACGCTGATTTATCCTCTGGAAATATAACATTATTAAATAATACATTTACTGTTCTTAGAGATTATATTCATTTATTTAATCCAACGGGAAATAGAAATACGTTCAAATCAGGTTCATCATTTAATATGTTATTAACAGATGGAGTATCAAAACAAAAAATGTCTATAGGGGTAGAGGCAGATTATTATGATGATAGAGCACTATGTAGGTTAACTCTAAGTGATAGTGCGAGTCAACCTATGTATGGTATAGTTTCTTTTGGAGAAATATTCTCTCTTAAAAGTCCTCTAGTAACTAAAGTTAATGAACCAACTACTTTAAAAATAGGTTCAACTATAGTAATAGGAGAAGAAGTTGAAGATGTTATTAATAATTTATTGAGTGAAGAAGATATTATTTATGAGATAAGAGATAATAAAGAATATCCTTATTTTATTTCACCTAATTATCAAGGAGTTGATATATTTTCGGCCGCTACCTTTGCCGCTAGATATAAAGAAAAAGAATTAAGAATAGATGAAACAGGAATATCCCTCACAAAAGAAAGAACAACTTTAGATTCACAACCTATAGATTTATCATACTCTAGTCCTAATGTGAATATTACAGGGGTAACTAGAAATAAATCAACTTTTGACCTTTTTAATGAAATAATAGTTTATGGTAGTGGGGTAAAATCTATTAAGCGTAATCGTAAGAGTATAGACAAGTTTGGTAAAAAAACTCTCGAAGAAGTAAATATGGAACTTATTTCACAAGATGATGTAGACTCAAGAGCAAAGAGTTTATTATCCGTACATTCAGATGGTGAAGATAGATTCACCATTAAAATGTCAAATAAAGGTATTGATTTTATTAAGGCTGGAGATTTAGTAACTTTAGATTTCCCACAAGAAGGTATTGTTAAAGGACAATATAAAATATATGAAATTAAAAGGGATACCCAAAATTTAGTTGAGTTAGAAGTGGGAACCTATCGTAAAGATTTAGCAAATAGATTTGCTGAATTATCAATTCAAAATAAATCTAATTCTGCTTCTATAAGGGGTTCTCAATTCGGTGCTACTACTGCTCCTTTAGACTTTTTCGATTCAATCAAACTGAAAGAATTAAGACTAGTAATAAAGAAGATTAGTTTAGCGGACAGTGATGCATTCACATTAGGATTTCAAACCTTAACAACAAGAAAGTTAGATTTCGGAGATACAATGGGGCCATTAGAAACGATAACGACAATAATAACAGACGAGGACTTTACATGATAACACACACAACAAAAAAGAAAGTAGCCTTATTTTTGAGAGAAATGTTTGGGGCAACAAGTGGAACAACAAAAGTAGGAACTGGTGGTGGAGGAACTAATCCAACCGCTTCTGATTTAGATGTGCCTTTGAGTACATCTGCCACTAATACCGCCATATCCTCAGATGATAAAGTTGTAGAATTTACTAGTAGTTTTACTGGCTCAACTTTACAAGGATATACAATTAGAGAGATGGGAATATTTGGTAATCTTCCTACTGATGCTGAGATGGCATTAATAGATACTAGTAGTTATGATTATAATCCTACAGAAAATGTTATGCTCGCTAGAGTCAACTTCGAAGGAATAGGAAACTTTTCAACTAGTGACACTATTGAGATAATATATACAATGGAGGTTGAATAAGATGGTGGCAAATAGTGGAATACTCAGTAGTTTGACAACAACAGCAAGCACACAATTAGTTGATAAAATAGATTCTCCACATTCGGGATTGTTTAAGGGATTACATTCAATGGCACAGGGTAATTATGCTTTAAAGGATGGCGCAACATTAGGTTTTGCTCACACCTTTACAACTAGTAGTTCTAATATTCAAGTAGCATTGACCGCAGGTAAAGGGTTTTCTAATGGTCAATTTATTGCCGTTGATGCTCTTTCGGCTACTACAATCAATAAACCTTCTTCGGGTGCTTTCTATCATTGGGTGGCTTTTGCAGATGACGGTGATGGAACAGGAACTATTAGTGTAATTATGGGTTCGAGTGACGGAGTTATTCCTGACCTAACTGTTACCTTAACTCCTATTTCCTTAATTAGAGTTCAATCAACTGATACACATTCTACAGTTGCTTTTCAAACATTTACTACTAGTAAAACAGAAAATAAATTATCAATTGGTTATGAGAATTCTAATACTTATACTGAAGCAGGTTCTATTTCGGGAACATCAAGTGGATTATTCATTACTGGTATTGGGACTGCTACTGTTGCTACTGATGATAAAGTTTTAATCCAAGATACCAATGCTTCTGATGTAATTAAATCAGTAACCGTTTCTAGTATTGTAGCATTAGCAGGTGGGGCATCTTTAGCAAATGATGGTAATAATAGAATAACAACTGCTGATGGTGCTGGTGGAATTAATGGTGAGGCTAACTTAACTTTTGATGGTAAATCTATGGTGGTTAACACAGATACTTCTGGAGATGGAGCAGAAGATTTAGTAGGACTTCACGTTGATTTTGATAGAACAGTTGCTAGTTCTGGAACAAACGCACATAACGATATTGGAATTAACTTAGATGTTAACTCTGCTAGTTTGGGAACATCAACTGTTATAGGTATGGATATTGATGTTGTTGGGGCAACTAGTGGAACATCAACAGCAACAGGTCTTACAGTTGATGTAGGTTCAGCGGATACAAATTACGCCGCTTTATTTAATGGTGGTAACGTTGGTATTGGAACTAGCACTCCAACTACATTATTAGAAGTTAAAGGAGATACAACCTTAGCGAGAAGTGCTGATAATAGTGAAACTAGGACATTAAGTATAGAAGGTGCGAGATTTGCAACTGGAACGGATTTCGCTAGAATTGATTTAAAAAATTATGATTCTAATAGTGGTGCTTCTTCATACGTAGGTGTTAGGATTGCCGCTATCAATGAAGCAACGGGAGTTGATGACGGGAGTTTAGTGCTTTCAACTGCTAACGCTGGAAGTTTAGCAGAAAGAATGAGAATAAAAGATTCAGGAGAAGTAGTTATTGGAACAGACTTACAACTTTCAACATCTTCTGATGATGTTATAATTCAAAACGTAACTTCAAATAAAGATATTATTTTACAAGTAAATGATGGAGGTTCTGCGGGAACAGAAGTAATGAGGATTGATGGTTCAGAATCGAGAGTTGGTATTGGCGCAACTGCTCCTTCGGCTAAATTAGAAGTAAGTGGTGATACTACAATTTCAAGAAGTTCTGATAGTGGCGAAACAAGAACGGTTATCATTGAAGGAGCAAGGAACGCAACGGGTACAGATTTTGCGAGATTAGATTTAAAAAACTACGATTCACATGGACCAACTTCTTATGTTGGTGCTAGAATTTCTGCTATCAATGAAGTAACTGGGGTCGATGATGGAAGTTTAACGATATCAACGGCCGATGCTGGAACATTGGCAGAAAGGATGAGGATTACTGATACGGGTACTGTTGGTATTGGAACTACAAGTCCTTCTAATATTTTACAAGTTAATGTTACTGGTGCTGATGGTAATGACGGAATAATGGTTGTTAGAACAGATAGTTCTACTTCCGATGGAGATTTGCTTGGTGGTATTGGTTTTGATTCTACTGATGGTAATGTACCTTCTTCTGTTTTAGAATCCTCTGCTTTTATTGCTTCTATTGCGACAGAAGACCATAGCACAACAGATAAAGGTGGTAATCTTAAATTTGGTGTATCTTTAATTGATGATGATGATGATTTAACTTCAACTATTGTAGCAAATGTAGGGCAACCCGATACTACTGCTAATGCTACTACTCATGCTGGATTCAACTCAAGAGCGACAACTGCTATTGTTGCGGCGGCTACTTATGCTCCTACTATCGGAGACTCAGGAACTTTAGTAATTTTTGATAATGCTAGTTCTAATTTAACTTTACCTTCTATAAACAACACTACTAGTGTAGGTGTTCAGTTTACGGTGTATAATCAAACAGGTTCGACAATTAGCGCACAGATAGCAGTTTCTAATTCTGCGACTATCAACGGTGTTGCGGCTAGTAATCATGATGATATAGAATCTTTTAAAGCGGCTACGTTTGTTTGTAGTGGTAATAATACTTGGATAAGAATAGGGTGATTACTTGGGTTTGCACTGGCAATTTGGAGTTGTGCAGAATGCTGTATCTGCCGTAGTTACCGCACCTGCTGGTCTTAAAATTTTAGACATCAATGACAATGCTAGGCAAGTTACATTAAATTGTGACATAGACATTCCGAATCCGTCTGGTGGTGGAACACTTTCAGCGGGTACTGATTTTGATGTAGCCAATAATGCTAGTTTTTTTATTAATACTGGTACAAATCCTACGCTTACAGTGAAGGCTTTCAGTAACTCTGGTACTGGTGGAACCGCTACCACACATAGTTGGACTTTATCTCAGAATTCAGGCCCGAGCGAAACTTTAACTAATACAACGGGTAGTTCCGCTAATTATACAAATGGTACTATAGAGATAACTAGTGTGGCTAGGACTACTTATGCAATGGAAGTTGAATATCAAGGTAGTAATTCAGCGGGGAGTGATACTGCTCAATCTGTACAGTTTGCGATTAGAGGTCTGTAGATAAAAATGCCAGAAAGAATTTCACTAGATACTGTTGATATTTGTGGACTGAGCGTTTTAGGAGTGTGTTATTTATGGTTTTTTTCTATTGCTCTTTATCAATTGATGAAAAAACCTCCTAAAAATAAAAATACTTCCGATTGGGAAAATTAATGTTGAAATTCTAGTCTAGCGATGAAAAATGTATGTTTTTATTTTTAATGGCTTATAAAGAGAGTTAAGTTAGGTAACAATAATATTACCTATTAAAAATAAAATAAAAAAAAGGAGAGAGGCCGTAGCCCCCCTCCCTTAAGTTCTCCATAAATAGTCGCACTTGTTACACTCCCATATCTTTATCATATCGTTAGAGCCAATATAATATCCTTTGATACGTCTAGGTATAACTACTTTACCACATTTTTTACATTTATGCTTTATTGACATATTATTTCTTTCTATTCATTGCTCGTTGTTCTTCAGCCATTAGATTATTAATATATTCTTCGACAGTATCTTCTGTTACAGATGCACTGCCAAACGCCGCAAAGAACAAAATGCTAACAAATATGAAGAAAAATATCCAACCAAATACTTCTCCAGTGTCCATTACCATTCAACCTCCATTTTTACTTCTTCTTCTTTTTCTATATTAAATGCTTTTACGAATCCTTCATTTTTACCATGTTTCCACAAATCATATACTAGTTGAGAATCCTTTAAACAATAATCAACTACAGTATCATATTCTCCCTGTTTCCATAATCTAGGTGCATCCATACTATCTAGTGTTTTTTGTTTTCCTAAAGTGTGGTCTACTAAGTTATTTAAAGAATATCTTTCTCCATGATTTTTAACAAAGTATTGGCTAGTATCTATATATTGATTAGAAGACATATATTTTCTAATACAGTATATATCTAAAGCATCTCTTAAAACTGGCATATCAAACGACACGATATTGTGTCCTAATAACAAACCACCTTTCATGAAGTGGTCATCTAAATCAAACTTAAGTTCTCTAATAGATTTAGTTTGTATTCCTGATTTAGAAAAAGTATCCGATACTGGTTCATCTACATAGACTGTTCCTGTATCTCCATTCCAAGTTGTTACAGTTGAAACTAAAAACATATGAGTATTACCCCACCCACCAATATCTGTTGATAGATTTTTAGTTTCTAAATCTATAGCCATTACATTGTTCATTTGTTACCGCCCCATAATTTTAGCACTTCATCTCTTTTTTCTTCTTCGGGTGTGGGTTTATCAATATAGTTTCCTTTCTTTAAGAAAGCGCATAACTTATTACCTGCTACGCTAACTATAGATGCTACTTCCCATCCATCTTGCCCTTCTAAGTTTAGTGCATCAATCATGGTTTTAGGTCCATCTTGAACATCAAACACTACATATTTATTCTCCCATGTTACTTCCATATTTATCCCTCCGTAGTTTTTAGTTTAATATAAGCCTGTTTTCCTTTCTTGGTTGTTTCGAAAAATTCACTTATTTTTTCAAATTTTCTATATGTGCTTGCAGGGCTTACTTTAAGTATTTTAGACGCTTCTGCTAATACATTCTTTTTCCAAACATAACCTCCAGCCATTGTTTCCTGTGGTTTAGCCCTATCTAACGCTAGTTGATAAGCCTGTTGGAATTCTTTGAAGTTGCTTTTCTCTTTGAATACTTTAGTATTATTTTTCATAGCATCTTCTAACCAAGACACTAAGGCAGTATAACATTTCCTTACAATGTATGCGCCCTGTCTAATATTTTGAGAGTGAACAATATACCTGTCTTGTTCTCTTGAAATAGATGGGGCCATTGCTATTGTACTAAGTACAGCCAATTTACCCATATATTCTAACAAATTCATTTCAAATAAACGAACCACATTTCGTATTTCAGGTTTTAAATTATCTATGTATCTTAACACATTGTCATATTCCATATCCAATACGTCTTTCGCTGATGCACTGTAAACAATTGTTTTGTCTCTATCTTTACCTACAGATTCAAACCTTCTTTTTAGTAATCTATATATTTGTAATATTCCATCTTTTAGATGTAAAGGTGGCCCTTGTGTTTCTGCTCTTGTTCCAAATCCTCTAATTACTTCTTTTCTCATGTTAGTAACTATATCATCTGGAACGGTCCAAATGTAAGGTAGAAATCTTTGTAAAATACCTTTTTCTGCTACAGTTTTCAACATATATTCTGGAGGAAAAGTACAAGCAATAATAGTATATCTTGAATCTAAGAAAATAGTAGGTTTACCAGTCAAAATTCTTGCATATACATTAGAGCCATTATGGAAGTTATTCATTAATGTTTGAAAAACAATATTCATATTTTCTTTATGACTTTTATCTTTGAATACACCACTACCTTCAAACTCATCTGCGAACCAAAGTCCTTGTCCATGAATAGGCCCGTATTCTATTATCCATCTTTCTTTAGCCAAGTCTCTAGTTTCTTCTGCTAATCTTACTTGTTTATTACGTTCACTCATAAGTGGTGCTTCTTCGACCACAAACTGTTCTTGGGTTAAGGTTCTTCCTCTTAATCTCTCTTCTAATTTTCTTACTTCATCAGCATAGTTAGTTTCTATTTTACGTACTTCATCATCATAAATTTGTTGAATCTTATTAGGGTCTTCTATAAATTTTTTATTTTCATAGTAAGTTCCTACTAATGCGGCAGTAGTATAATCTGCAAAGTTTAAAACTTTAGATTCTACATAAGGGTCATCTTCTAATTCTTTGAAGATTTCTTTAGCAACTGGATTTAACACATAAGAAATCAATGTCGTCTTTCCAGTTCTTGCTGTTTGAATCCAACAAAAATGTACTCTCGTATCTGTACTAGTTGGACCAAATGGTATCTCAACCATATTTTTAGCCAAATCTCCTAATAAAGAATAAAACCCGATAATAGAAGGTATGTTATTATATCTTGAATAACTAGTTGCTACCTTCTCCCAGTTTCTAACTATGTAGGGTAAATCTATCTCCCTAACTTCTTCTTGTTCTTTATCTAATATTTCATCATCATAATCATATTCATTCATTGTTTCACCTTCTTTTCTGAGTTAAAAACGGATAAGATTTTATCTGCTGTTACATCTCCTATTCCGTCTAAGGAACATAGTTCCCTTTTACTACAGTCTCCTATCTCCATAAGTGACCCGTATTTCTTAATAAGCATCTTTGCTTTCTTTTCGCTTATACCTTTAATTGATGTTAACATATTAATGCGTATATCATCAGTAGTTAATCTTTTAAAGATATGAGGTTTAATTGGTTCTCTTTCGTGACCTTGCATTTTAGAAACGGTACAAATAATTGAAGCCGCCGCATGTTCACTTGTAACCCATACAGGTTTAATATCTGAGTCTAACATTATTCTTCCTAATGCTCCGAAAAACCTATTCGTTAGAAATCTCTTTTTATCTCCAATGGGTCTTTTATCATATTTAGCAGAATGGTCTGTATATTGTAAAGCATCTCCTAGTGAACCATAAATAATAACAATATTAGTTTTGTAACATCTATCCATATTATCTAGTTGTGTCCATAATCTTCTACTCATTACTGAGCCTAAGAAATCAAGGCTTGATTTAGCCTCAAAGCATACATCGCCAATTACATAATCTCCGACTTCAATCCATTGTTTAGTAGTCTGTATATTTAATGACTTAGCCTTTTCAATTACTAAGTCTGTGAGAATTGATTTCTCTCTACTATCAATTATTAAACTCATAATTATTCCTCAATTTCTAATCCAAAATCTAACAGCGTCATTTGTTCTTCTAATATTAATCCATATTCAAACAGTGTTTTTTGCATTTTATAACCTCCAACATTTTCCTACACAATACCCTTGACCAATTAAAGTTTCACATCTGGGAAAACTGTAATCTTTTTCCAAAATAGAACCCATTCTTTGTTTCGTTATTGATTCATTGAAATCTAACCACACGTTATAACTTTCGTGTAAATTTTTTATCTCCGCAACAATTTGATTTCCTATTCTGTTACGGGTTTCTTTATCGGGAACCACGTTTGTATTCATAAATGGAATACTTAAATCAGTCCACAATAATAACTCTTTATACCAACTAACTAATCTCATTCTAGCATCATCAGTTGGATTTTCTACCATAATAGCACTATGCATACATGGAGGCATCGGTAGATTACCCACATTAATCACATCGGCCTCGACTTTTGATTGTTTTATCGGTGCTACTTTAGGCCATTCAACTAGTGTTTTTCCATAAGTTTCTCTTACTTCGAATCTTGGTTTCATCGCTAGCCTTAATAATTCATCCCCATTTAAAAGAGTATCATTAACAGTTAAAGGAATACAATAAAAACAACCAGTTCCGTAAGAAGATTTTAGATTCATAGTATTTCTAATGCGTCTTAGTCTTCTTTCCTGTATTCCAGAACTATCCAAAGTTCCGTTTACTGTTACTTTTTTAACTTCGTTAAAGAAAGCAGTTAATCTTCTAATGTCCTTTATTTGTTTTCCATAAACATATAAATGAAAACCTCTACCTGAAAAAGACATATCAAATTTATAATCTCTTTCGAGTAAATAATTTTGTACTAAACGTAAATCTACTAAACATTTATCTATAGCATTGGGACTAATCATTGTAGCCCCTGTTATTTTATCTACTTCTCCATGATGAGAGTCGAAATCTAAGAACACTCTATCGAGAATAACTGTAGATGTTACTGCTTGTTTGAATGTATATTGTTCATAATCATAAACAGATGTAAAACAATTCATCTTTCCATTGTGTGTTTTAACCCAACTATTGAAATCCTCTCTACTATGAACTACAATTCTTTTACTACCAAAAGTATTAGTTTGTTTATTAGCACTAGGCCAAACTTCTCTAGGGAACTTCATATCATCTATGGGTTTATCCCTATTCATATTTAGTAAACTCATTGAAATAACACCAAACCAACTACGATAATAGTTAATATGTTTACAACATTAACCATCATAATTATTCTATTACTAAACTTAAGAGTAGCATGAATTTCTTCCATAGTTTCTGTAAGTTTCTTTTGCCCTTCTAACATTTCATCAAAAACCATTTCCACCAACTCTCTTAACTTTTACATTCCCAACTCTAGTTTTTACTTTACCATCTTTTTCTTCTAAAGACGGTTTATTATTTACTATAACATCTTTACCTTCTATTAAATCTTCTAACTCTGTAACTGGATTATTAATATGTTTATATTTATCAGTTAAAGTTGCGGGCTTTTCCACTGGAAGTATAGGTTGACTTTTTTCATTCTCATTAAAGTTAACCGTAGCCGATTCGAACTTCTCTTGAAATGCTTTCATTACTTCTTCCTCCAGTTTAGAAATCACTGATTCTTTAAACAGTTTACCGAATGTCAAATCATCTTTAACTCTCATTTCCCATATAAGTTCTAATTGGTCTTTCAACTCGACTTCATGATAAAGTTCTTCTGACAGATTTTTTGCTACATTTTTCAACTTCAATAACTCATGAAATTTCCAGTCCTTACTATTAATTTTTGTCTTTATTTTATCTTGCATCATATATCACCTAATTTTCTTATGTTTCTATTATCTACCACTATCCTTAATTGTCCGCCACAACTTTTACATTTGTTTGATTTCTTATGTAGTTCAAATCTTTCACTACATACTTTGCATTCTTTTATTCTTTTATACCCTTTAGCCATATCACCACTCCCACAATTCTGACTGTTGTGCTGAATCACAAAGAGCAGTATAAGAGCAATATTGACATTTAGCGTAATGGTATGAAGCGGGAAATACGCCTTGCTCATAAGCATGAATTAACACGCCTATTCTTCTTTTGATTCTATTTACATTACCTTTCTTAACTTCTTCTAATTGAAAATAATTAGAATCAGGATAATACCAAGCCCAATGGGTTACTTCTCCTAAGTTACAATCAGGGTCGGCTTCCATTAACACTTTATAAAAGGCCATCTCATTTCTCATGTGTGCTTGTTTTCTATCCTTCCATGCTCCAGTCTTTAACTCTACAGGGATTATACTATTACCTTCTTGGAACACTCTATCTATGATACCTTGAAGATGAACTGTGTAATCTCTTTTTAACATAAACTTAGTTCCTCTACCTGACATCCCAACATCTTTAGGAATTATTAGTTTCGCATTACATTGTATTTCGTTGCCCACTGGTAAGAAAGTATCTAAAATATCTTCTTTTCTCGATTGAATAAATCTTTCAGTTTCAAACGCAGAAATAGTTTGATAAAGGTCGCCATAATCATCTATTGGAAATAATCCCATGCAATAATCATAGACACTATTTTCATCTAATTCTTCTGCTTTTTTTAAATCAAATTGATTATAAAAATCTTCATATGAATTATGGACTATTGTTCCTTTAATCATAGCCATATTTGGTTCTGTCTTTCTTCTTTCTATGTAACTAAATTCATACTGCTTTCTACAAAATTCAAATGTATTTAATGACGATTTAGTTACTTTTAACTGCGGCATAGCAGGGTCTTCTTCCCATTCGGGATTCCATTGATATGTATATTCCATTATATTTTCCTCCTTTTATTTAGACATCAAAACCATTCATCCAATGTTTTTTGTTTCCCATCCTCTTTCACTTTTGATATATCCCAATTCATAGCATCAAATATAGGTTTTACCTTTTTTAAAACTTCTGACTCTGATAGAAATAACCAATCAGGTTCGTAGTCTTTTAATTCTTCTATATTTCTAACTGCTATGTAACCTGCTTTCTTTTCTTCCCCATTCCAATTAGTATATGTTTGGGGTTGTCCGATTTTAAAATTACATTTCATGTGATAAAATGAATCATCCAATTTATCCTTTTTATTTACGTGTTCATTATAATAAAGAACACCTGCGAATCCTCCACCGAAAGCAGGTCTTTTTCCTTCAACGGTTGTGCATTGTTTTAATTTTTTATTACAGGATTCCTTTTCACAGACAGCGCTAGATAAAACACTTAGTAATCCTCTGATATAATCCACATCATATACTTTCTTACATTTAAATTCGGGACATTTAACTTTTAATCTGTTTTCTTTTACTCTACTTCTTTTAATTAAATCGGTTTTATCAACTTGACCAGTTCTAACTTTATCATACATATCTCTTACATAAGATATAATATCTTCTTCTGTCTTTTGATTAATCCACATCTCTAATGCTGTCTTTTGAACTTCTTTCCCAATGACAGATTCAGCAATTCTTTTTAGAGTAAAACCAGTGCAAACAAATTCAGGTTCTTGTAAATGAACACCATCCTTCCAATTAATAAAACCTGCATTTCTATTTCTAGTTGCCCCAACTCCTAATACAGAATAGTATTTCTCGAACTCTAAATCCATAGGATGGTCTTCTAATCCCATAAGATTAGGAAATACATTTTCTTGTATATGTGTATTTAATATCTCTCTAACTTCTTGAGCCTTCTCAATAGAAGGAACAGGAACATAAAGAGAATCCGTATGTGCATAAACTACTTTCATGTTTTCACACTCCATCTTTTTCCTTTCCATAATGAGCCTTTACTACAATTGTCTGATGCCCATAATGGTTGTAAGTTTTCTAATGCCCAACACTTCTTGAAGTCTTCACTTGTTGTGTCTTCTAATTGCTTTTGATTGAAAGATGCTACAGGTCTTATGTGGTCTATATGTATATTACCTTTATTAAATTCATACCAATTCATCTTTTCTGTAAATAATGATTCAAAATGATTCATTAAATCTTCTGAGGTAAATTCTAATTCAGTAGGCCAATTCTCTGAAATATTTTTTACATTTTTTCTCAATGCCCTAGTTAATCTACTTCTTATCCTATATACTGTAGTGCTTTGTTTAGTTAATTCATATATTTTACCACATTCGTCACTACAAGTTTTGTATCTATTTCGATTAAATTTATTTTGGAATTGTTTTTTACAAACCAAACAAGTATAAGTAGGTTTATTTTTTTCTCTTTCTTTGAGAGATTGTAGTCTCCGTTTCTCTCTGTACTTTGGACACTTCATGCGTTCAGCATGTTTTTCCCTCTGTTCTTTTCTAATCCTCTCTCTATTTTCTTTAAGATATTCATCTTTGTATATTTTATGATGTTTTACCCTACAAGGTTTACAAAATCTTATTTTGTTAAAGTTATATGTAGATAATTCTAACTCCACACCACAAGTTTCACAATATTTAGGTGGTAACTTAGCGAGGCGTTCTCTAACTCTTTTTCTCGCCCTAATTTTATTATCGTGAAGTTTAAATTTTTTAGTGCATTCACCTTTACAACAACTTCTTTTTTTTGTCATGTTAGATAAAATTTTAAAATCTTTTTTACACCAAAGACATTTTTTAATGATAGGTTTTTTGTTTGCTTTTATTTTTTCTCTATATTTTTTTCTTCTACATGACCCCGAACAATATTGTTTGTCTGAACGGGTTAGGGTAAACTCTGAACCACATGTCTTACAATTCTTTTTCATGTTAACTCCCTCACTTTAAATGCCGCTTCTCTAATTGCTTCTCTAGCACTGGCTGTAATAGATGCGGCTAAATCTACATCATACCAACCGAATCCTTGTAATGCTACAACTCCATAAAAAGATGCTAACAATCTTTTAGTAGCCATTTGCATTGAATTCCATTTTACATATTCTTTCTTATTTCCTTCTTGTAATGCTTCTAACATTTTTAACTTGTATTCTTTCCTTAATGGTTTTAATGTAGCAATAGCATTTGGTAATAATCCTAACTTATCTGTTCTATAATATTTCCAATCCTCAACTGTAACATCAGAAAAGTCTCTAGGTATTTTTAAATTGACAGCAAAATCAGTTTCAGTTTCACTTTTAGTTTCCCAAGAAATATTCCTTGCTAATATACAAGACGGATATAGAGAAGCAAAATCAAACGCCGCTACATTAAGATGTAATCCGTTTGTTTCTTGGTCTAATGGGTCATAGATTAACGCTCCATCGTACTCTTTCTTCTCAGTCTTTTTACCAGTTGGTGCTTTCCAATATGCATTACGCATGAAATATGTGCTACCCATGTGAGATACAAAGAAACAATCTTCGAAAGGTGCTTTAATCAGTTTTTGAATTGCTAATACACCTTCACTCAATCCCATTTCTTCATCTATCTTATAGAGTAATTCAGCATCTTGCATACAGTATTCTAAATAGTTTTGAGTATCTTCTTCCCATGCTTTCATAAAGAATTCATTTCTATCTGTAAACTTAGAATCTTTTTTCTTAGTTTCTCCAACAGAAACACTTGCACAATAATCTAATGATGCACTTGGTAAAGTTCCCCTCTGTGCATCATTCCATTGACGTTCAAATGCTAAATCTAAATTTAAACATAATCTACCTTTAATGGGTTGCTCTATATTACTAAAGTTTAGTTTACCAATAGCATTGAATCCTACTTGTTTAACTTCTTTATATGGAGATAATTTTCTTGGGTCTATATCATTCTCAAATAATCTTTTAATTAATTGTGGAACATCAGACTTTAATCCCCACCAAGCAATTAACATATCAGGGTCTTGTTCTTGTATATCCTTTACAAATTCTTCCAGCATTTCTTTTTCTGATTTATCTTCATAAGACCATGTGTATAACTTAGACTTGTTAGTATAATTATCATATACACCAATAGCAGTTATAGCCCCTTCATCTTTATGACCATTGGGCAACCACTCCATATCCCAATACCATTTTCTCATTTCATATTCAGGAACTTTATTTAATTCATCTACACAATATCTTCTAAGTATTGGTACATCTCCCTCCCACGTATTTTTAAAAGGTTTTCTTGCATCCCTCATGTCTTTAGGATGAGTATAGAAAACTTTAGTTAAGTTATAACCTTCTAGGTTTCTCCATTCACCTTTCTTATATTCATAGAATCCAGTTTGGTCTATGGGTTTACTACCAACCATACGATGTTTAGTCTTGTAAGTGGTAGGCTGATTATCAATGGAACGTATAAAGAAATAGGGTCTAAAATTAGAGATAACCTTTTCTTTTCTCTCTCTATTTTCATCTCTCCATCTTATCTTGATTGATTTATCTTTATCTATCCATG
>MDTD01163826.1_pt1 | contig 45157 bp, 39 predicted proteins | sample 811221 | NCBI WGS metagenome assembly MDTD01 (sample SAMN05326646, study PRJNA326480) | marine metagenome | isolation source: seawater | place: Pacific Ocean: South West | collected 2011 | reverse complement strand
TGTTTCATGGTACGGTAGATAGAAGTGAAACTGATTTAGGATTTAAGTTACCATCTAAAGTAAAGATGAGTATGTTCAAAGGATATGATTTAGGATTACTCGGTGATATTCATAAAAGACAACATTTGAATAAAGAAGAAACCATATCTTATTGTGGTTCACTTGTACAACAAAATCATGGTGAGGATATTGGTAAAGGTTATTTACTATGGGACATGGAAACTCTAAAATCTAAATACATTGAGATACCAAATGAATATGGTTATTACACAATCAATATTGATAATGGTAAGTTACCAGAACTACCAAACTTTCCTAAGAAACCAAGAGTTAGGATTCGTGTAAGTAATACAAAACCATCACAATTAAAAAAGTTGATGACACAATTACAGAAGAAAGCAAAGATTCAAGAAAGTGTTATCACAAAGGTAGATGGATTAAGTACAGATAAGATTCGTGATAAAAAGATTAATATTGGTGATGTAAATAATCCTGATTATCAATTTGATTTAGTTAGTGAGTATTTGAAAAACAATTATATTGTTGATGATGACACTATGATTAAAATTAAAGATATATTAAAAGAACTAAATCAAGTAATACCTGATGCAGATGTTCAGAGAAATATCAATTGGAAATTAAAGAAGTTTGAATTTAGTAATTTATTTAGTTATGGTGAAGATAATGTTGTTGATTTCACAAAACTAAATGGTATGATTGGATTGTTTGCACCAAATGCGAGTGGTAAATCTGCATTGTTGGATGCATTATGTTTTAATTTATTTGACATTAGTTCTCGTGCATATAAGGCAGATAATATTATTAATAAGTCAAAAACAAATCTACATTGTAAAGTTAATTTTGAAATAGATGGTATTGATTACTTTATTGAAAAGTTTGGTAAGAAAAACTTAAGAACAGGTCATGTTAAAGTTGATATTGACTTTTGGATGATAGATGAAACAGGTGAACAAGTAAGTTTAAATGGTGACCAAAGAAGAACTACACAAAAAAATATTCAAAGAGTTATTGGTAGTTTTGATGATTTCATCTTAACAAGTATGAGTAGTCAAAATGATTCTACCGTGTTTATTAATAAAACACAGAAAGAACGAAAAGAGTTATTATCTCAGTTTATGGGATTAAAGATATTTGATACTTTATATCAACATGCCGCAGAAGACATCAAAGAAGTAAATGCATTGTTAACAGACTTCAAAAAGTCAGATTATGATAAAGAGTTGGCACAAATTACTGATGATTTAATCTTACTTGAAGGTAAAGAAAAAGAGTTCAAAAAAGATGAAAAAGATTTAAAGAAAGAAATCAAAAAAGTCCAAGGTGATATACAAGAGCAAACTAAACGATTAAAACCTGTAGACGATAGTTTAAAGAGTATAGATGAATTGGAAGAACAACATACTAAGTTAACAACATTATCAGAAAATGTCAAGCACAAACTTTCAGAATATGAAACAGAACAATATGATTTTGAAAGAGCAGTTCAAGAGATAGAGAATAAAATTCTTATCTATAAACAAGATGGTGTTGAAGAGAATTATTACAAGTTGGAAAAACTTGAAGAGGAAAGAGATTTATTTCAAATTGAATTAGATAAATTAAAGGCAGATGTAAGAGTTAAATTAGATAAGATTGATAAACTTGGTAATCTAACTTGGGATGAGAATTGTGAACATTGTATGAGTAATCCATTCACATTAGATGCTATTGAAACTAAGAAGAATCTTGAAAAGGATAAAACACTTGCACAAGAGTATGTTCAGAAGAAACAAAAGATGGAAGATGAAATCCAAACAATGTTCAAGGTTCGTGCATTTAAAAAAGATTTAGATGAGTTACAAGATAACTTAAATGAAAAACAAAGATATCAAGATAACATTACATCTAATATAAACATCACAAAAGAAAAACAAAAAAATATCACTACACAATTTAATCTTATCACGAGTGAGATGGAAAGGTCTAAATCACAAGAACAGAATGTTGTGTTTAATGAACAGATATCAAAAGAAATAGACCATTTAGAAAATGGTTTAACTGATTTAGATTACCAATTGGATGTTGTTAGTGATAAACTTACAAAACTTCATGGTGAGATACAAGTTCTAAAAACAAAAGAAAATCAAATCAATACTAATATTGATAAAGTAGAAGAACTTGAAGACTCACATCAGGCATATCAATACTTACTTGAGGCAATCAAACGAGATGGTGTCCCATATGACTTGATTAGTAAATCATTACCTACCGTAGAAGGAGCAGTAAATGATATATTGGCACAAATAGTTGATTTTAGTATTGTATTCAATATGGATGGTAAACAAATTGATACACATATTGTATATGATGATGATAGAGTATGGCCATTAGAATTAAGTAGTGGTATGGAAAGATTCATATCATCACTTGCGATTCGTGTTGGGTTGATGAATGTAAGTAACCTACCAAGATGTAACTTCTTGGCGATTGACGAGGGTTGGGGAACAATGGATAGTGATAATCTGAACTCAGTTGCACAACTATTCCAATACCTAAAATCAGAGTTTCAGTTTAGTTTAGTTGTTTCTCATATTGAAACAATGAGAGACTTTGTTGATACCTTATTAGAAATTAAAAAGGTAAGTGGAAGTTCATCGGTTAGATTCGCCAGAGGTTGACCTTAAAACATTTTGAGGTCTAACAGAGTTTTCTCTATAAACCTTATGTATTTGTTGATTTATAAACGAGGATAGTGAAGTTCTATTCTCTTTACAATGTAATTTCAACCAATTTACTAAATCTTCGTCCAATGTAAAGTTATATCGTTTCTTATTCATAATATTCCTACATATTTTATACACACTTATTACTTATTAATAAGTATATTAATTGGTGTGTTTTATATTTATAGTAAATCACTTATTTTTCAGGAATCAAATGCCAGTACTTAAAAAAATAAACAAATTTCAAGGATTAAAAGATTTAGATGTACTCGTTGAAGAATCTGGACTTACCAGTAAGTATTTCAATGTAGTAGACTTTCCAAGTGCCATACCAAAAGGTGCTTCATCCTTTATTATTGCTGGTTCAAGATTCTTAAAAGAAAATGTAGAATTAAAAATAGAAATACTTGACTCTGCAGGTAACACCGTATACACAGAACCTATTCCTAATTACCTTGAGGGTAATGCAAGAAGAGTTAGTATAGAGGTTTATGATGATGTTGCACCAGGTGATGGTTTTTTATATATTGTTGGTGAGTTAAAAGATGGTCATGTTGATACAACTACTTCACCAAACCAAAGTCCATTTGACCCATTATTAGAAGAGTTAAAACAACGGGCTAAATTTGGTAATGATGTTCTTGATGAAATTGAAGAACTTGAGAGACTAAAAGAAATATCACAAGGAAATCAACAACAATCACAAATTCAAAATGTACCACCTGCATATCAAGGTATTTATAATGTTAGATATGTAAGACCTATTTTTATTAACTCAACAATCCCAAATACAGAACCAATTATATTTCATGGTGCACCAACAATAACCGCACGAGAAGTTGTAAAGGGATTTATTGAGAATAGTACTGCAGACACAACCGTAACGATTACAGGTAGTGGTGAAATACTTAATCTACCAGACCATATTGATGGTATTGACCCTGCACCAGACCCATTACCATTTGAAGGTATAAAACCAATTGATTTTGATAGTGTTGAAAATATTACTAAAGTATTAGAAAGACTTAAAAACAATAGAAAGAATAAGATTGAGGTTATACGACAACCATCATTAGCAGTTCGTGGTAGGGTTGTGAGAAGAGCTTCACCTGAACAAGAAAAATCAGAATTTGTAATAAATGGTTTAGAGAGTGGAACAGAAAATGATTTAAATAAAGTATCAAGTGCACTTGTTGGTGGAACACTTACGGTTAATAGTCCAACGATAGATACAACTAAATTTCCAAGTGACAAGTTCACCATACCTACAAGTTTTGAAACTAAAATTAAAAAAGTCAAAAATGGTGGAGTGTGTGTACCTGAAGACCAATTCTTTGTAACTGAAAAAGATACAGGTATAAAGTTTCCTGCAGACATACTTTTACCACCAGGTGGTGGAAACACACAAGTTACAATGTCATATCAACCAGCACCATCTCAATCCATAAGTACAACACACTTTAGGTCATTTGCAGATATTACGGTTGGTAACTTAAGAACATTTAGTGGGGATGTTTATAAAGCTAAGATTTATGCAAAAAGTAGAGGAACTCTTGGTGACTTTGAGAAGATATATGAAACACCAATTGAATCACCACAATTATTAATAGACCCATTCAGTACAACAGGATTTACTAATACAGGATATTTTTATAAACAAAGTATCATAGATGATTATTGGACATTGAGTAATGGAACCAAAACACAAAATGATGATAAAATCATTGATGGTATGTTGATTAGTGGTAGTAACAAAGGTTTAAATGAAAGTATAGATTTAATCACATCACAAAGTGTAGAGTTAGAATATAATGTACCATACACAATCCAATTCAACACATATTATTATAAAGAAGATAAACAACTATCAAACAATAGTAATGATGTACAAAAAAGTGCTAGACTTGAAGTATATTTAAGTGGGTCTGCAATTACAGGAGTTGGTGGAGAGGATGATGAATTCCTTGGTGCAGTTGACATACCTGAAGGTAATAATTTAGAGGGACAAATTGATAATGTTTTCAATACCTTTATATCTTCTAAAACAGGTGACCCAAAAACACAAATAATTTTTAGAGTAAAATCAGGTAGGTTTGTGATATCGGATGTGATGTTACGACCTTATAGTGAGACAAACTTTAATCCTGAATTTTTTAAGACAATCGTACCGATGCCACATCCACTTCCCAAGAAACCAGATAATTATGATTTCTTAGTAGAGTTTTTTGACATAAATAATAATGTTGCAGAGACAATTGCACTAACAGAGAATGTAAGATTCCAAGGTGCTGCATTTAACATTGATGGTGGTGGTAACTTACTTAGTGGTTCCATGTTTATGGGTAGTGTTGAGGGTAGTGGTATTGAGATGCATGGTGGTTCTGCCTATATTAGAACTATTGGATATAATGGATTTGATAGAACCATTGCAGAGAACAAAGGTGGATTTATTATGTTTAGTGGTTCTATATCAGAATCATTACAAACAAGTCAAAGTTATGAAGGAGTAGGATTAGAGTTAGTTGATGCATCTGGTTCAACAGATAGATTTTTAAGATTTAGAACTAATCCAAGTATATTTGAAGTTGTTACAGACCAATTCTTTTTAGGTAGTGAGACTGGTGCATTCATAAGTGGTAGTGGTGGAAACATAGAGATTAGTTCAAGTAATTTCCACTTAACAAATGCAGGTGATGTAACTATGAGTGGTACAATCAATGCAACTGCTGGTAACATTGGAGATTTCCAAATCATAGATGGACAAATTAGTGGTAGTAATATAACATTCAATGCAAACAATTCCACAATATTTAAAACAGACCAAGGCCCAGGTTCTGATACATCTGCAGCATTTGACCAATTACGAGATGAGTATTATATTGACTTCACACCAGAAACAGAAAGTCCTGATAATTTTTATATTAAGATGGGGCCAAACTTTATGGTGGACAAAGATGGTGTGTTGATTGCAAGTGGTGCAAAGTTTGAAGGTAGTGTAACTGCAAGTACTGGTTTTATAGGTGGATTCCAAATAACAAGTGCATCTCTGTTTTCAAATAATTTATTTATTAGTGGTAGTCCATTAACAACAGGAACATATACACATTTAAATCAAGACAAATATATGTTTATCTCTACATCAAAATTTAATGTAAAAGAAAATGGAGATGTAACAGGTTCAAGTGTTTTATTTGATGGTGGAAAAATCGGTGGATTCACTATTGATGGTCATAGTTTAACTTCTACTGGTATTGAAATAAATGATGCAACTCAAACATACTTTATAAGTTCAAGTAAGTTTAAGGTTAAACATGATGGAGAAATATCAGGTTCACAAGTATTATTTACTGGTGGTAAAATTGCAGGATGGACAATAGACTCAAATAATATATTCTCTGATAATTTATTTATAAGAAGTAGTGGAACAATAGAAACTGCAGACTTCGCATCTAACCTTCGTGGTTGGAGAATATCTGCAGAGGGTAATGGAACCGCGGAGTTTGAAAATGCAAGAATTCGTGGTACATTATCTACGGCAGTCTTTGAGAAAGAAACCGTAAATGCAGTTGGTGGACAATTATATGTCGCCAACTCAACTTCAATAACAGGTTCTGGTATAACATCTGCAAGTTTCACCACGATGTCAGTTGTAAATGCATCTGGATTTACAGGTAGTTACAATAATGATGGTGAAATTTTATCAATTAAGAAAATAGGAAATACAGGATTCTCTACTGAATATGTATTAGTCCAAAGTGCCTCAAGAGATTTTCCTGATAGTAGTACAAATTTTGCTGGTAAGTTATTTGTTGTTCGTGGATATAGTGGTTCAAGTGCGACACAAAGTGGTAGTGAGGCAACATTTGTAGGAGATATACAATCAACACCACAAGACTATGAAGAAGGACAAGTATTAGTATCTACTGGTAGAAGTGGTAGTGGATATATAAGATTAAATGCAAATCCAAACGACACCACAACACCATATATTGATATTGTGGAAAGAACAGGAAGTGCCATCTATGATGTAGATTTGAAAGCTCGTGTTGGTGATTTAAGTGGAGTGAATGTTAGTGAGTTTGCAGAGTTTGGTATTGCACCGAGTGATGCAGGGTTTGGTATTTATACAAGTAATGGTTACTTTACTGGTGGTATAACTGCAACTACAGGTTCTATTACTGGTAAGTTATTTGTACACACAGGAGTTGGTGCAGCTAATAAGATTATAATTGGTACTGCAGTCAATGGATTATCAGGTGGAAGTCAAAGAGATGGTTTACAAATTAATGACAATAACTATTGGTATACTACAGGACAATTCAAAGTAGGTTCAGCAACTAATTTCTTATCACATGATGGTAGTGGTGATATACAAATACAATCACAAAACTTTGAATTAGATGCAACTGGTATTGAGATATCATCTGCAGAACAATCTATGTCATTGGGTACAAGTAACCAAATCAATATGGATGGAAATGGTGGAACAGGTGGAGCACCAAGAATATCATTAACAGGTGGTGAGATAAGTTCAAGTAACTTCTTTGTTTCCACTGCAGGTGCCGTAAGTGCAAGTGCATTCCTATTCTCTACAAACTTGGCAGTTGATACCGATGCAACAATAAACTTTGGTGAAAGTAATTACCAATCATTTGCATATGGTAGAGATGATAATTTAAAAATAGTAACAGGAGACTTTAATTTAACCACACCAAAATTAATAGTATCATCTTCTAATAATGGAGTGATTGCTCTTGGTTCAACACCACCAACAAGTCCAACAGATGGAAATGGTATTTTCTTAAAGGGTGATGGAACATTCCTATTTGGAGATGCAGATGGACATAGAATTTCTTTTGAGAGTAGTACCTTAACCGTTTCTTCATCTGCAGTTAATTTATTAACAACAGGTACAAATAAAGTAAAATTATCTTCAATAGGAACTTATCCTGAGTTTGCAATGGGAACTACTTTAAATACAAGTGTTGATGGAACCAACAAAGGTATTTATATGAATGGTAGTGGTAGTTTCTTGGTTAGAGGAGATGCCAATAATCTACTTAAATTTGATGCACAGGCAAACACCTTACAATTAAAATCTGATACTTTTGCATTAGATGCCTCAACAATCATTATAGATAGTGCAACCAACAATGGTAAGATTGCACTTGGGGCAACACCACCTACGGCTCATAATAGTGGTAATGGATTTTACGCAGATGGTCAAGGTAGATTATTAATTGGTAGTGGAAGTGGATATGGAGTCCAATTTGATGGTGCTAATTTGATTATGAGTTCATCTACTTTTGTATTGGGTGATAAAGGTAATGGTGCATTCATAAGTGGTTCAAGTGATGGATTATTAACCATTAGTAGTAGTGGGTATCATCTAAGTTCATCAGGTGAGGCAACCTTTATGACAGGTTCAAATCAGATTACATTTACACCTGATGGTAATATTGAATCTGATGAATATCTAATTGAAAAGTCAAGACTATTTGGGTCAGGTGCCGATGGTGACCATACATTAACTACTGGTGGTTCTAATATAGTTTCAGATGACGATAGTACTACAGCACTCGTAAATAATAGTAGTGGTACTTGGACACTACAAACAGATTGTTACTTTGATGACCTTACCATAAATACTGGATGTACTCTTCTAACAAATGGATTTAGACTATTTGTAAGAGGTACACTAACAATGAGTGGAACTGCAAAAATTCAAAACAATGGTGGGCCTGGTGGAGTTGGTGGAGATTCAGGTGGAACAGCCGGTGCAGGTGGAACTGCAGGAACAGGAGCAACAGGTAATGCATTATCTGCGGGAACAACTGGTACTACAGGTGGTGTAGGCGGTGGTGGTTCACAACAGGATGGTGCAGGCGGTGGTGGTTCTGGTGGAAGTGGTGGATTTATATTCATATCTGCAAGAAAAATCGTAAACACATGTAGTAATGGAAGTGGTATCATTTCTGAAGGTGGAGATGGTGGTAATGGTGGTAACTCATCAGCTCTAAGTTAAGGATAAATTATGATTAGAAATTTAAAAACACAACAAATTGATTTTGGTAGACTACAACCTAAAAAAATAGAGATAAATGGTGTTGAGGTAAAACCAAATGAAAATGGACAATTTACTGAATACTATTTTGTAGATTCTGATAATAAAGTCCAATGGAAAACAAATACAAGAATTAGAATGGCCCCACAACTTGGTTCACCAGGTTCTGCAGGTAGTGTTGGTGGTGCAACACAGGCTATCACACGAATAAATTTAATTGACCCACATATCGTACAGATGATGAGAGATGTGATGTCAAATGTAGATGAACCAAAACCATTGAATGTTGCAGGTGCAGCAGGAAGTGGTGGAGGTGGAGGTGGAGTATCAGGAACTGGAGAGTCATCACCTACTGCAGGTTCTGCCGTAGCTGCGGCCGATACCGTAAGGTGTGTTGTAACAACTACACCAGCAGGTGGTGGAAATGGTTCAAATGGAAATGGTTTTGAACCAGGTGGAGGTGGAGGCCCTGATGTATATACTGGTGGAGCAGGTGGAGGTGGAGCAGGTGGTAATGGTGGTGCAATAATCATCATTACTACATCAGACCAAAGTTCTGTAGGAACTCTAAACACAACACAACCAAATGATACGGCAGGTGACCCATCATCAAATGGAAACATAAGTATTATGGGTGGAAAAGGTGGTGCAGGTGGAGCTGGAAAGTCTTCAGGAAATGCACAAACTGACCCTGGTGGTGATGGTGAAGGTGGTCACAATGGTAAATATATTTTTATACAAGTATAGGATGATAAATGGCAAACTTAGATAAATCAGGAATATCAAGTGGTAATACAATCACAACGGCCCATATAACTAATTTATATGATGCACTAACTGGTGATATTACATTTGATAACATCAATATCAAGAGTTTCAATTCTCTTGGGATAGATGATAATGCCACATCAACAAAGATAACAATCACTAACACAGGTTTAGGTATTAATGATACTTCACCTGGTGTTGCATTGGATGTTGATGGTGCAGGTAGATTTACTGGTAATCTAACAGCTTACTTTTCTTCGGATATAAGATTAAAAGATAATATCAGACCTATAGAGGATTCATTATTTAAAATCAGTAGACTACGAGGAGTAGAGTTTGATTGGAATGAAAAGGCAGATATTGTTGAGAGAGAAAAAGGACACGATATTGGATTGATTGCACAAGAGGTTGAGGAAGTCTTACCTGAAATCGTAACCACTCGTAAAGATGGATATAAGGCAATACAATACGATAAGGTCGTATCATTATTGGTTCAAGGTATAAATGACCAACAAAAACAAATAGAAAATTTAAAAAAAGAATTAGATGAAATTAAAAAGAGGTTATAGAAGTGGCACTTCAAAGTGGTTGGAAAATACTAAATATTAATATTACAGATGGTGGTAGTGGATATGGTAATTCACAAACCTATACTCTAAGTGCAAGAACCAAATCAAAACATGGACAAAGTTTTGCAGGTACTTGTACAAGTAATGGTAGTGGTGTTATCGTCTCAACAAACATCACTAATAATGGTGAGAACTACTCAAGTGGTTCCACAACATTAGGTATATTAGATGCACCAGGACATGGTGCAATGTTAGTTCCTATTATTGGTCAAAATGTTTCCATGAGTATATCAGATATAAATCAAGAAAAGGGTATTGCAGTTGATAGTGCGAACTCAGATATTCATGATTTATACCAAGACTTTTCTGCAGTGGGTGGTGTAAATGACGCAGGTGAGAATGTTAATGTTTCACCTGATGCAACAGACAATAAACCTAACTTTGATTATGACCAAGGTGGGCCAGTAAGTGGTAGTGCACAACATCCAATACACTTTGATGAATTTTATGGTGCAGTATATGACACTTATGGTGGTGGTGGATGTTTATTGATTGGTACTTCTATTACTTTACAAGATGAAAAGGGTAATACTTTTTATAAAAATATTGAAGATGTAAATGTAGGTGATACTATTGTGGCATATCATAATGATGATATTCCATTAGACTTTGACTCTACAGACACTTGGGGTGAGTGGAGTGATGATGATATATCAGACACAAGAATTGTAACAGGAAGTGTAAAACACTTATACTTTGATTATTATGAAAGTTATTATAGAATCAATAGTATTATCAGTACCACAGAAGAACATCCTTGGTTAGTGAAAAGTGTATTCAGTAGAGGTGAAGAGGGTAGTGGTGGTATTTATCAATATAAAAGAACTGATGAATTAGTTCCATATGATGACTATTTAGTAAGAGACGATTTAACAGAAGTACAAATTGTCACTATACAAAAAATAGAGGAAGAAGTAGAGGTTGTTAATTTAAATTGTGAACCTTATGATGTATATTTTGCACAAGGATATATGACTCATAATGTTCATGCGAAATAGAGGTTATTATGTTTGATGTTTATTATAGTACAGGTGGTGGTTCATTAGTTTATGGTGGTAGTGATGTTTGGGTTAATAAATGGTTAAAAGAAATTAGTCCAAAACTTACATATCCAAGTAAACTCTTGATACATCGTAATCGTATTGATGATTTAAATGTAGAGTTTGATACAGATGTTGAGATAGTTTGGCAAAGTGATGACCCAAATAAATTTGAACAATACATTAAAGAATGTAGAAGAATCAATATACTTCATGGATACTACACACCACATAAATTAATATCTGAACATCGTGACAAGATACATTCTAATGTAGTTCATGTTAGTTTAGATTTAAGTTTACAGGCAGGATTTACTTTGAATCTACCAAGATTAATGCACTTTGCATCATCAAAAGATTGGGAAAAAGATGTTTTGGGTTGGTCAAAACACAAGATTTGGATAGGTGTACAAGAAACACCATTACATAAAAAATTTGATTTAATTGATATACCTAATTATTATGAATTTGAACGAAACAAAGATATCGTGATGAATGACACTATCGGTTTTGCCGCCAGAATGGAAACAAGAAAAGCCCCACACTTTCTATTGGGACATAAATCTTTCGCATTCACCGATATCTTTGATGTTCAAGAATGGGAAAGAAAGTTAAAAATTAAGTTTTCTGATACGAGATTTTATCAATTTAAGTATCAGTTTTTAAAAAGATTTTTAGATAGGGATGATTGGGGAATAAGTCATTCTGCACACCTCAACGAACCATTTGGATATAGTATTTTTGAGGCAGTTGACTATGGTAAGTTACCAATACTACCACATAATTGGTGTGATGATATACATTATCCATTTAGGGCAACCACCAAAGAAGAATTTGACAAATGTGTAGAGGAGATAAAAACATTATCAGAATCACATAGAAGAATTTTACTTGAAGGGTTGAGAAAAGATTTAAAAAAATATGATAATAAAGAGGAGTGGGTTGAAAAATATCTACGAATCTACAACGAGTAATATTTATAATTATGAGTACAACAGCAAATCAAAACTTATCATTAGGAAAACTTCGTAGGGCAGTTAGTTCATCTATCTCAAGTTATACGACTGCCAACACTTCACTTACAAGTGCAGGTGGTGGTGGACAAACAAAGATGTCAGAGTTCTCAATTGATAGTGTGGATAATACATTGAATGGTTTTGCTTATGTTGATGAACAAACATCTGAGAATTACAACTTGACTTTTCAAAATGCTGGTAGTAAATTCTTAAGTAAGATTGGTTCTCGTAGTGATAATTTCACATGGACTACTAATCAAAGTGATGCATTTAATTTATCAACAGATAGTGGTTATCAAAGAACATTTAGTGCAGGAACCATATCGGATTTAAAAACCGTACTTGGTAGTAATCTTGTAACCAATGGTAACTTTGCAACTTGGACAAATATTTCTACACCAGGAACATGGACAAAAGAAGTTGCAGATGCAGTTACGAAACATACTTATAGTGGTGGAACACCAAATGCAGACCCTGCAGGTAGTGGTTCTTTGTTTGCAGCACAGATTGACGATGGTGCATTGACTCAAACCATTAGTGTTGATGCATATTCTACTTATGAAATTCAAGGAAGATTTTATAATACAAGTGCAGGTCAGAGAAATATTCAAGTTGTATTAAAGACTGCATCACATACATTTGGTAGGAATGGTGCAAACAATACAAATAATTGGGATTTGTTTACTGATAACTTTTTTACAAGTGGTTCCACTTCAGTAGATTTAAGATTGGAGTTTACAGGTAGTGCAGGTAATATTTTTATTGACCACATTACATTAAAGAAGTGGGCAGGGCCACAATACAATGACCAAACCGTAACGATAACTGGTAAGTATCATGACGATGGACAATCAGACGGATATAATGACCATGCCACAAGATATAACACTGCAATATCAAAAGTTGTGGAGATACAAGATACATATGGTGGACAAACGGTTGCATGTTTTCTACCAGGTTCAAAAGTATCTACACCAAGTGGTGATAAAAATATAGAAGATTTAGATATTGGAAATGAGGTAAATACATTTAACATTCAAACTTTACCTGATGAGGATTTAGGATATGAAGAATGGTCAACTTGGACAACATCATCAATAGATGGTTTTGAATCAAGTACCGCAGTAATTGATAATTATTATTTTGATTATGCATCACATTATCATACTATATTTGGTCTGAATAATACTACAGGACTTAATGTACAATTAAATGTTACAGGTGAACACGAATTGTTAATTAAAGATACAGATAATGTATGGAAATGGATGAAGGCAGGTAATTGTAAAGTTGGACAATCTTTATTGGGTGAAGATAAATCAGAAATTATAATTGACCAAATAACAAGAGTTGAGGGTGAAGTAGAAGTAGTTAACATTGATGTAGAACCTTCTGATGTATATCTTGTGAATGGAGTATTAGTACATAATAAAGGAACAAACGACGCACCATAATGGAAAAATTAGTTATAAATATTGGAACACCTTGTGGGTTAAATCCACAAAATTTACATTTAGTAAGAGACTCAATTTTCAAACAACCATTATTAACTGAGAGTTTTTTTGAACCAAGATGGCATGTCGCAATAGACACATTAGTTTGTAGTAAATCAGATATTGATTCATCTTTATTTGAGGATATGTATTCATTTACAGAAACAGAAGATGGTTGTTGGGGTAACCAATGTAAAAATGCATTGATGGAAAATGTAAAAGAAGGATGGGTTTTACTTGTTGATGACGATAATGTGGTACATTATGATTTTTATACTATACTTCGTCCATTGTTGATGGATTTAGATAAAGATATTAAGTTTATTAATTTTAAACATGAAACAGGTGAACGAGAAATGGTTCATTTGTGTAGAGACTCAACTATTAGTGGAACTGAAATAATCCATGATGATTTAGGTAGTGGTACACAACATTTAAAATATGCTACTGCAGATAGTGGACAATTTGTATTTCATCATTCAGTATGGAAACCATGGCCAGTAAATAGAACATCAATGGAACAAAAAACAAAGTATGGTATTATACCAACAGATAAAGTACAAGATGCAGACCATTATTTTTATAATAATGCATTTGTAGAAGACCAACAAAAATATGGACATCACAAGAGATTTTATTTCTCAGACCATGTTGCAACATTTTATAATCGTTTGACATGGTAAGTCTATATTTATAACAAAGAGGTTTTATTATGGGGTTATTAAATCAAGGCTGGATATTTGACTCATTACTACATAATGGTGATGAGAAAGAACCAGTAAAATACAGAGATACACATGGTGCAACACACATTTACTTGGGTGGTGGTTTATTGTTTTATACAATACCATACTTAATGAAGTCTCGTACTTGTGTATGTTTAGGAAGTGGTGGTGGATTTGTTCCACGAATGATGATTGCTGCACAATGGGATTTAAAAGAATTAGATGTTTTTACCGATGATGTATTTGGTATCACATATGTTGTTGATGCAAAAAATGGTGTTAATGGTGAACCTGATTGGAACGATGAAAGTTATTTCGTAGAAACATTTCAACCAAAAGTCATAGAGGCACTTACAGATGACGCCTATTATAATTTTTTCTTAAGAAAAGATGTTCAAATAGATTATCTACATATAGATGCAGGTCATTCATTTGACCAAGTTGAATTAGATTTTGAATTATATAGTGAAAGATTAACTGATAATGGTATTATCAGTATTCATGATACAGACGAAAAATATTATGATAGTTTAATTGTACCAAAAGGTGAGAAGTTTGATGATATGTCAGGCCCAGCCAAGTTTATTAAAAAACTTAAAAAGAGTGAGAAATGGGAAGTATTTGATTTCTTTGACTTTAAAGAAAAAACACAATTACCATTTTCTACAGGAACAACCTTAGTAAGGAAAAAATGAACAATTTTGTAAAAATAGAAAATAAGGGTATTAAAGAATTTAAACATTTGAATGAATGGCCTGAAAAACAATTTGATTATGAAATCAGACAACAACATTCAACAGAGTATGTTAATAAAAGAATGGAGTTATATCGTTCACAAGATAAAGATTTTTTTACCAAACAATATGATAAAGAGTGTTATTATTTAATTAAGTTATCGGAATGTGAAAGATATCAAAATGAATATATTGATGAAGAGATAAATAGATATTATCATCATGTTTCTGATAGTGCGAAGATTATAAATGTTACACAAGAACTTGAATATAGAGTTACAATCAAACAATGTTTAAAACACACTTCACCTGAAGTTGAATTGGAAATTAACAAAATAAAAAAATCTAATAAACTTTTGAGTCCATATCAAGAATTAGAACAAAGAGTTCTTTTAATAAATAAACATAATAGAAATACTGATGTTTGGTATGAAAATATGGATAAAGACTTGGAATATGGTAAAGAAGAAATTAGAAAAAGACTTGATATGTTGAACTCTGATTTAAGAACCGAAACAGAATCTGAATTAGAAAGAATGAAAAGAGAGAGAAATGATATTAAAAACTCAGACATAATGAAACATATTCTTTTTATGGAAATATGTCAAGGTCTTGATGATGATTTTGAAAACTACAAATATCATTTATTAAAACATTCATCACCATATATTGAGGAAGAAATAAATAGATTAAAAAAGAAAGGACAATTGAAAAAACCAAGTGAAGAATTAAAGATGAGAATTCATTTGGAACAATTTGAAATCAAAGATGAAGAGGCACAAAAACAAGAAGTAGATATTGATATTTTTAAAGAAAAAAGTCTTCATGGTTTAAAAGAAATTAATATTCTTAAAAGAGAATTAAATAAAGTTGGTAGAGGATTTTGTTTGGCAAAATGGAATCAAGTTTCATTATTATTACAGAATGGTATGACTCATAGTTGTCACCATCCTGTTCCACATAAAATACCATTAGAGGAATTAGAAGAAAACAAATCTGCACTACACAATACAAAGTTTAAAAAACTTCAAAGAAAAATGATGTTAGAGGGTGGAAGACCTAAAGAGTGTGATTATTGTTGGAAAGTAGAAGATGCTAATAAAGATGCATTTAGTGACAGACACATGAAGAGTGCAGAGGCATGGGCATTACCAGACTTTAGGAAGATTAGAGATTCAGATTGGAGAGAAGATACCAATCCACCTTATGTTGAGATATCATTTAGTAACCAATGTAACTTTGCATGTAGTTATTGTGATGTAAAGAGTTCATCAAGATGGCAGTCAGAAATAGAGAATCAAGGCCCATATCCAACAAGTGGATTATTCAATAATACAGATTGGTTAAAAAGAGCAGATATGATGCCGATACCATATAAACAATTCAATCCATATGAACAGGCATTTTGGAAATGGTGGCCAGATTTATATCCTGACTTACATACATTGAGAATCACAGGTGGTGAACCTGTTTTACACAAGGGAACATTTAGAGTGTTGGATTATATTATTGATAATCCTGATGTTAATCCAGAATTAGAGATTAGTATTAATTCAAACTTTTGTCCACCTGATAATTTATTTGATAAGTTTATTGAGAAATCAAAATACATTACAGAAAATGATTTGGTTTGGAACTATTCGGTTTATACAAGTATAGAATCATGGGGAGACCAAGCAGAATATATTCGTGATGGATTAGACTTTGATAAGTTTTGGTATAACATAGACAGATTCTTAACAGAAGTTCCAAAGGCATCTGTTACAATTATGGCAACTTATAATGCATTAAGTGCACCAAATTTTGATAAACTTATTGAAGGTGTATTTCATTTGAAGAGAAAACATTACAATGGTAAACGATACAGACACTATGCTATCTTGTTGGATGTTGCATATTTAAGACAACCATCACACCAATCATTGAGAATCTTACCTACTAAATGGATTGATAAGATGAAGGAAGATATTGAGTTGATGAAAAAATATCGTGAAGATAAATATCTACACATTTATGGTCATGGACATAGTGGATTTTATGATTTTGAAATAGAAAAGTTTAGACGATTGATTGATTATGCAGAGTCACCATTAGATGATGTTGATTGGTTGATGAAGAATCGTGGAGACTTTTTTAATTTCTTTAATGAATATGATAATAGAAGAGATAAAGATTTTTTAGAAACATTTCCTGAATTACACGATTTTTGGGAAGGTTGTAGGAGAGCCAGTTGGTCAGTAAAAGTCCCAAAAATTTAGTTACGGTATGTGGTCATAATCCTAATATGTTATATCATATGATTGGACACTATCAAGATATAGTTGATGATGTGTTTGTTAATGTGTATGATAATGGTAAGAATAAAAATCTTGTGGGTGAGGTTGAAGATGTTTTAAGTCATTATGGGTTGAAAATATACAACATCAGTAAACATCCACCATATGATTGGAATCATGTAACACATTTATATAATGAAACCAAACGAACAAAACCAGATGATTGGTGGGTTATTTCAGATGATGATGAGTTTCATGAGTATCCAAAACCAATAGAAGAAATAATATATGATTGTGAAGAAAATGGTTGGGATTTTGTAAGTGGTGGTTTTCTTGATAGATTAGGTGTAAATGGAACATTTCCTAAAATAAATAGAGACTCAAATATATGGAAAGAGTTTCCATTGGGTGGATTCTTTAGAGAACCAATATCAAATGCATGTCCTAATAAAATAGTATTAAGTAAAGGATATATTGATGTTACACCAGGTCAACACTATGCCATCATTGATGGTCAAGATACATATGGTGATAGATGTAATCACCCTAAGAAATATCCTATTGATAAATGTTTTGTAATAGTGAACCACATGAAGTGGGACTTTGATTGTTTTGAAAGACTAAGACAAGTAACAATGATAAAACAAGATTACTCTTATTACTTTGAGTATAAGAAAATGTATGAATATCTATTAGACAATAACTTTAAAATAAATGTAAAAGATTTTATGATAGAAGACTTAAGTGATAATAATTCGTATTCCTATTGGGAAGATATAAAACAAAAGTGTATTGATTATCGTCATGAATAAATTATTAATCGTAACAGATTTTAATGAAAACCATAATGAAAACTTTGTTGCACACTTTGATGAGTTTATGAAAAACAAAGATATAGATTATAGGATTGTAATAGTTGATTTAAAATCAAAAAAGAATTTGGTAAATTATGGTAAATTATACAATATTGGTTTTTTAAGTGGAACTAAAGTTTTAAAAGATATTTACAATATAGATTTTAAATGGGATTATGTTGTGTTTCATCGTAGTGATTTTATACCTTTGGATGATGAATGTGATTACTCTTATGATGAAAGACCAAAGTGTTTAGTTGGTTCAGTTGATGAAGTTTCATTTGGTATTCATCCTGACTTTATACCAAATTCAATTAATCTACCAAGTAAATTTTTTTTTAATGGTTCATTGATGTTTACTAAAAAAGATTTTGAAAATCTTGGTGGTTTTCATAATAACTTTTGGGGTGATGGTTATGAAGATTTACATATGATATGGAAAATGGGACAATTAAATTATCCAACCACACGAGTATCAGAGAAACCAAAGTCAATTACTGGTATTGATTTAAGTTTTAATAACTATGGTAAAATAGAAACGAATAGTCGTCCTATGAAAAATGTAATAAATAATAGTTTTACAATAACATGTTGGGTAAGACTCAATAAGGAAATTGTAAAAGAGGGATATGTTGTTAGTAGACCAGGTTATCATTCAGGTATTAAATTTTTGTTACAAGATGATAAATTAACACTAAGTACTAACATTTGGACTTTTAAAAATGAGTACATTAGAGTAGGTGATTATCCTATAAATATTGGTGAGTGGGTTCATGTTGGATTATCATATAGTAAAGATACTAAAACTGCAAACATGTATATAAATGGAGTTTTAAATAATAGTGTTCAAATTAAAAGTTCTATTAAGAAATATCCATTAGAATCACCATTCTATATTGGTATAGGAACAGACGATACGAATACATCACAGGCAAGGTGTGATATTTCAATTGGTGATTTAGGATTTTATGATGTATTTCTAAATGAAATATCAATAAATAAAATTTTTAATAATGGTCATTTCAATACAGAATATACTATTGAATGTCCTACAGGATATTATGATTTTAGTTCAGGATATAAAAATATGATTTGGGATGAAAGTGGTAATGGTAATTCCTTATTATTATATAATCCAACGATTCCTAAAAAAAATATAGTGAAAGAGGGAGATGAGTTATATTTACCTATAAGAAGTAGAGGAAATTATGGTTATATAGGTAATGAATACGATAAATTAAATAAAGAAAATTATGAAGGTTCTAATTCTCAAAACAATTATAAAATTTTGACAAAACTTATAAGTAACAAAATAACGAATGATTTATTAGAATGTAGATTTCGTGTTTTAAAAACAGAACAATATTTTGAAAAACATTCAATATTAACAATACAGGCCTAAGGAGAATAAAATGGCAACTAAGAAAAAAACAGAAAATACTGATATTCAAGATGCAAGAGATGCACTTGATAATGGGTTAACAAGTGATGATAACTTTGCACTTCTATTGAAAGCATTGACAAGTATAGAAGAAAAGTTAGAGGCTATTGATTGGAAGTTATGGGAAATGTATCAAATGGGTTTAAACTCATCTACACAACCAACACAACCAATTCAACAACCACAAGTACAATCACAAGTACAACAACAACCACCTGTTCAACAACCACAACAAGATGGTGGAGTGTTAAAGAGTATATTTGGTAGTAAAAAATAATGGCAAAACTTGGTATAATTGTACCATACCGAGATAGAGAAGAACATTTATCAAGATTTATACCAGAGATAAAATCTCATCTTGAAAAAACTTCAATTGATGATTATGAAGTATTTGTTATAAATCAAGATAATGATTTACCTTTTAATCGTGGATGGTTATGTAACATAGGATTCACACTGGCAAAAAACGCCAAGTGTGATTATGTGTGCTTTCACGATGTAGATATGTTACCTGAAGATGATTCATGTGATTATTCATGGGTGGATAGACCAATACAATTATCAACACGATTGTCTAATAACAAATATAAACTACCATATCCTGAATACTTTGGTGGAGTAACATTGTTTCCAATTCAACACTTTGAATTGATAAACGGATACTCAAATGAATATTGGGGTTGGGGATTTGAAGATGATGATTTGTTATATAGATGTAGAACTTCAGGTCTACCATTGGAAGAGGATGTAGTTTCCACAAAACAATTAACTAATCCATTCATAAGGTCAATGAGTTTTAAAAAGGGTGATTACATAGATGTAAGTATTTCACCATTGTGGCAAAAAATATTGACACGAGGTTCCTATTCATATGAAGTTTGGGTACAACCATCAGACTTATTACAGATTGATAATCAAAAACATTATGATGAATTTCATATACTTACACAACCAGGATATCACACAGGACTATGTTGGACAAGTGCACAACAATATAAGTATGGTGTTTGGAATGTAAATCATGATGAGTTTATGGTGGTTAGTCATAAGATGTCAGAACAATGGAATCATATTGTAGTTTGTGTTGATGCACCAACAAAAACATTACAAATGTATATTAATGGAGAAGAGGTTCAAAACTCACCCACATCTTATTTTGGTAATCTAAGAGAAATAAAAGGTGATAAGTTTTTCTTGGGATGTGCAGACCCTAAGTCAATACGAGATAATAATTGGTTTGAGGGTAACATTGCACAATTTAGTATGTGGAGAAGAACCGTAGATAGGAGAGCAGTTAGACAATTATTCAATGAAGGTGTTCCTTGGGATGTTACTAAACCAAAAAATGAATATTCATTTGTAGATGATTTATTCTGTTCATATGATTTTGAAAATATAGATAATGAAAAAGTTATAGATAAGTCAAGATATAATCACAATGGTAATATCATAGGTGGTATAACAAAAAAACAAGAGTTAATATTAGGTGAAAAAAAATCTTTACCTACAAGAAGAGATGGAAAATTCACTTGTTTAGACCATGAAGAGAATGGTTGGTCAAAAACTAAATTTAAAGATTGGCGTTCAAGAGATAATCAGATAAGATATTTTAATTTCGTTAGAACAGGTATAGATGATTATAAAGAAGATGGATTATCCACTTTAAAATATACAATAAAATCACAAGAAAGTCAAGCAAAAATTAATTTCGTGAGTATAGATAATGAGTAAAAAATTAGCAATATGTGTTCCACATTATAGGAGAAAAGAACATTTAGATATCTTCATTCCACATATGGAAGATTTTATGAAGAAACATCATCCTGATATAGAGTTTAAAATTTTTGTAGCAAATCAAATAGAACCAGATACGGTTTTAAGATTTAATCGTGGAACTGCAAAAAATATTGCATTTAATGAGGCATTAAAAGAAGGATTTGATTATTTTTGTTTCCATGATATTGATATGGTACCAGAAGATGAGACATGTGATTATAGTTATCCTACTGATAACCCACAACATCTTGCAGTTCATATAAGTCAATTTGATTATATGTTACCATCAATACAATATTTTGGTGGTGCTATCTTGTTTACAAAAGAACAATTTGAAAATATCAATGGGTATTCTAATGATTATTGGAATTGGGGTATGGAAGATGATGACTTATTGTGGAGATGTCAACAAGAAAACTATGTCATTAATGATAAATTACCAAAAAGTAACACCATGGTTAACTCACTTGAATTTGATGGATTAGGTTCATATGTAGAGATACCACCATCCGAAACACTAAGAGATTTAACTAATAATAGTTTTACTTGGAGTATATTGGTAAATCCATATGATAACTTTGATGTTCCAATGTACTTAATAGGTGACCTACAAAATAGAAAATATATTCATAATTACATACTTGGTAGGATAGGATATCAAATGGGGTTTGCATATGACAACTCAAGAGCGTTTTCTTTCTCAATGTATGATTTTAAAAACAAACATAATTATATGTGGTTGAAAAGAAATCCTGATATATGGAGTCATTTGATGATTACACATGATTCAGAAAATAATTCCTTAAGATTTTATTTAAATGGTGAAGAAAGTGATGCAAGATTTGGTCATGGTGTAGAATCACCACTAATCATGGGTGGTAATGCAAAACGATATGGTGGTGTACCATATTACTTGGGTGTCAAGAATCCTCATGAAAATAGTCCAAGTAATTTCTTCTATGGTAAAGTTGCACAAGTTGGTATGTGGAATCGTGTACTTGATGATAGTGAGATAAAAGATTTTTATAATAATGATATTAAGAATTGTAATGATTATGATGGATGTGTATTACATTATGAGTTTTCTAATGTAGATGAAAATTATGTTTATGATATTAGTGGTAATAATAATCATGGTATAAATCATGGATGTGAAGTCACTACAGAAACCTTAGATGATATATCTCATACTATTGTACCACATCGTAGAAATGGTAAATACAAATCTTTGAAACATCCAATCAATGGAATAGTAAATAATAGATTTGTATTTCAAGAAGACACAAGTAGAAATGAAAAAAGATTCTTCACAGAGGTTCAATATGGACTTTGGGATACAAAAAAAGATGGATTAACTGATTTAAAATATGAAGTAGATTCAGTAGATAAAATTGGTCGTCACGACTTTATAAATTTTATATGTAAACATGATAATATACCAGAATGGCAATAACACAAGCACAAAAAGATATACATGAGTTAAACAAAACCAAAGGTAAATTAGATTCAGTTGGTTGTGGGATGTGTGTTGCAAAATGGATGCAAGTTACTATTCATTTACAAAATGGACATACACATTCGTGTCACCACCCAAGAACCCACAAAATACCTTTGGAAGAAATTAAAAAGAATCCAAGTGCACTACATAATACTTGGTATAAGAAACATGCTCGTAAAGAAATGTTAACCGACCAAAGACCATCTGAATGTGATTATTGTTGGAATGTAGAAGATAATAGTGATGTGTTTAGTGATAGAATATTAAAAAGTAATGAATCTTGGGCAAAACCATTTTGGGATAAAATTCAACATAAGAAAGATGGTAAAAATTATTTACTTGATTGGAGAGAGAATGTAAACCCAACATATGTAGAAGTTGTATTCTCAAGTGCATGTAATTTTAAATGTAGTTATTGTGCACCACATATCTCAACACAATGGATGCAAGAGTCAAAAAAACATGGTGGTTATCCAACCACTACTAAATTTAATTCATTGGGTGGATTAAAGGAAATGGACTTGTTACCAATTCCAAAAGATGAACCAAATCCATATGTAGAGGCATTTTGGAAATGGTGGCCAGACCTTTATCAAGATTTACATACATTCAGAATCACAGGTGGAGAACCATTATTATCAAGAGATACATTTAAAGTATTAGACTATATCATAGAGACTGATAAACCTAATAAGAACCTTGTATTATCAGTAAATACTAATATGGGTGCACCAGACGAATTGATGAATAAGTTTATTAAGAAAGTAAAGATTATTACAGAAAAGGGATTAGTAAAAGATTTTCAGATATTCACAAGTATTGATGGTTGGGGAAAGAAGGCAGAATATATTAGACATGGATTAGATTATAGAAAGTTTTGGAAAAATTGTGAGAGAACACTAACAGAGTTAAAAAAACCATCATTAACATTTATGGTAACTTATAATGCACTAAGTGTATTTAATTTTGATATATTTATTGAACAACTCTATTTATTAAAAGACAAGTTTAACTCAACTGATAGATATACACCTAATTCAGTAGTTGTGGATATTTCGTATTTGAGACATCCATCACACCAAAGTGTACAGATATTATCAGATGAATTTAAAGAATTAATACAAAAACAAGTTGACTTGATGAGAAAGATTCAAGAAAAGGGTTTTGAAAATAAGTCTGATGATGTATTTTCACATATGGAAATGGAAAAGTTACAAAGAATTTATGATTGGTCAAAATCAGAAATACCTGAAAAAACATTAAATAGAAATAGATATGATTTTTATAACTTCTTTACTAATCATGATAAGAGAAGAGATACTAATATAATCGGAGTATTTCCTGAACTAAAAAAGTTTTGGGATGAGTGTTCTAAAATTAACAAGAAGGATGTAGTATAATGAAAAAACTATGGAAAAGATTAGTTCGTTGGTATAAATTTAAAAAACGAATGAGAGAAATAAAAAAACGAGACCCATTTATTTACAAATGAAAATATTAGGAATTAACGCACTTAACCATGATGCATGTATCACTTTACTTGATGGTAAGGAGATATTGTTTGCAGGTCATGCAGAAAGATATAGTGGTATAAAAAATGACCACTTGTTAACTCAAGAGATGATTTCTGATGCCAAAAGATATGGTAAGTGGGATAAAGTTGTTTGGTTTGAAAAACCTTGGTTAAAGAAATCAAGACAATTATGGGCAGGACAATATGGTGAAGTATTTCAAAGTGGAAACTTACCATCACAATATCTGAAACAATTTGATATTGATAAGATAGACCATTATGTTGGACACCACGAAAGTCATGCCGCTGCAAGTTACTACTCAAGTCCATATGATGAGGCATGTATTATTACTATTGATGCCATTGGTGAATGGGAAACTTTAACAATTTGGTACGCATGGGGTTCACACTTTGAGAAAAGATATTCTGTAAATTATCCAAACTCACTTGGTCTTTGGTATAGTGCCATGACTCAACGATTAGGATTGAAACCACAAGAAGATGAATACATTCTTATGGGAATGGCTGCATGGGGTAAGTTAGATAGAAATATAATGCATGAGTTGTATGATAATTTCTTTGTTAAAGGACTTGACTTGAAATTAAAAGAAAATCTACATAGAGGTTGTTTAGGTTGGGATTCAGTTGTATATCCAGATGATGGTTCAGATGAATGGAAGTTCACTATCGCAGCAAATGTTCAGGCGATATGTGAAGAGGAAATCCTAAAAATATTTGAAAAGGCAAAAGAAGTAGTTCCTGAAACTGATAACTATTGTTATGGTGGTGGAGTTGCATTGAATTGTGTTGCAAATAGTTTGATTGTTGAGAAGTATCCTAATCTTTGGATATTACCTAATCCTGGTGATGGTGGTAGTTCATTAGGGTGTGCATCTTCAATCTTAGGTGAACATATAAATTTTAATAATTGTTTTTTAGGATATAATATCAAGGGAGAGTATCCAATAAAAGAGGTAATGGATGAGTTACTAAAGGGTAACATAGTTGGTGTTGCAAATGGTAGAGCAGAGTTTGGGCCAAGAGCACTTGGTAATCGTAGTCTATTAGCAGACCCACGAGGGAGAAATATAAAAGACCAAATGAACGAGATTAAGAATAGACAGAAGTTCAGACCATTCGCACCAAGTGTATTAGAGGAACATGCACATGAGATATTTGAAATGCCAACAAAGAAATCTCAGTTTATGCAGTATGTTGCAAAATGTAAATATCCTGATAAGTACCCTGCAATATGTCATATTGATGGAACATCACGAGTTCAAACCGTAAGTAAAGATGACAACATTGGTTATTATAATTTGATAAAAAAATTTTACGAAGAGACAGGATGTCCAATGGTATTGAATACAAGTTTAAATATAAAAGGACAACCAATCGTAAATTCTTTTCAAGATGGTGTTGCATTTGAAAAGAAATATGGTGTAAAAGTATTTTAGAGATTTTTAATATTATTGACTATTTATATATAAGTCAGGTAGTGCTAACACTCTTCGGAGAAAGTCCTAACCCACTACTTTAGACTATAAAACAAGGGTGGCATTTAAATAGTTTTACTATTATAGATGCCTCTAATTATTGGAGGCTTTTTTATGCGTGTATTAATAACAGGTGGAGCAGGATATTTAGGTTCTGTTATCACAAGACAACTTATGTTACATCACGAGGTTACCGTGATTGATAATTTGATGTATAATCAAACATCATTATTAGATTTATTTGGTAAACCAGGTTTTAAATTCATCTATGGTGATGTTCGTGACAAAAACTTATTACTTGAACAAGTAAAAAAACATGATGTTATTATTCCACTTGCCGCTCTTGTCGGTTTTCCAAGTTGTGAAAAGGACAAACAACTTGCAACCGATGTCAATTTTAATCAAATCAAAAACATCGTAGATAATTTATCACCAAATCAACAAATACTTTATCCAAATACTAATAGTGGTTATGGTAGTAGAACAAATAAAGGTGAAGTAGATGAAACAAACTCACTAACACCAATCAGTCATTATGGTATTACAAAGTGTAATTCAGAAGATTATATAAAGAACAATAGTAATGGAATAACTTTTAGATTGGCAACCGTATTTGGTGTGTCAAGTCGTATGAGATTAGATTTATTAGTTAATGAGTTTGTTTATAAATTATTGACCGATAAATATATTACTATTTTTGAAAAAGAATTTGTTCGTAATTTTGTTCATATTCAAGATGTGGCCTCAGTATTTAGTTATATGACATTAAAATATAATGAATATCAAAATGAGATATTCAATGTAGGATTATCAGATACAAATATAAATAAGAAACAATTAGTAGAAAGAATACAAAAATATATTCCTAATACTTCAGTTACATATTCAGATTATTTTATAGACCCTGATAAACGAGATTATGTAGTAAGTAATAAAAAAATAGAATCAACAGGTTGGAAACCAAACTTTAGTTTAGATGATGGAATAACAGAATTAATAAAGGCATATCAAATGATTGTTCCACATGAAAGTTCACACTACAGAAATGCGTTTCCATTAAGTTATGGAGCATCATTATAATGTTTAATTACAAGGCAGAAAGAAGTGATGTGTTGAAAGATGTGAAGATATTTACACCAGAAACACATACAGATTATCGTGGAACTATGTGGACACATTGGGAGTGGCCCATGGATACACCACAACAAAAAATATCAAAATTTACATACTCAAGAAAAAATGTTCTTAGAGGATTACATGGAGACGATGTGTCTTGGAAACACATTACTTGTGTTTATGGTGCATTTTATTTAGTGGTGGTTGATTATCGTGAAGATAGTCCAACATATTTGGAATGGGATAGTTTTACACTTGATGATAAAAATTGTAAAAGTGTATTGGTTCCACCAAGTTTTCTAAATGGACATTTATGTTTATCATCTGAGTGTGTATTTCACTATACTCAATCATATCCTGATGAGTATGTGGATTGGGAAGAACAGATATCAGTCAATTGGAATGACCCAATGTTAAAAATAAATTGGCCTACAAATAATCCAATATTAAGTAAGAGGGATAAAAATGGTAAAGATACCTAAACATATTAAAGAGAGTGGAAAGGTTAGAGAGGTAACTCTAACCAAAGATAATTTAATAAACTTTGAGAAAGAAGTCAAGCAAAAATATAATGATGGTAAAATTAAAGCACCTGTACATTTGAGTTCAAACAATGAAGAACAATTGATAGAAATTTTTCAGTATGTAAGTGATAGAGATTGGGTATTTAGTAGTTGGAGAAATCATTATCACGCACTACTTCATGGTATTGATAGTAATACTTTGATGAGTGATATTGTACATGGTAAGAGTATGAGTGTAAATCATTTCTATAGTGAAGATGAAACACAACCACCACTTAATTATCAGAGAAAGTTTTACTCAACTTCTATTGTGGGTGGTGGATTACCAATAGCATTAGGAGTTGCAAAATCTATAAAACTTAAAAATGAAAAAACTATAGAGGAGAAATTACCAAAAGTATGGTGTTTCGTTGGTGATATGACATTTGAAAGTGGTATTTTTCATGAAGTTTATAAATACTCTCGTAACAATAAGTTACCAATAGAGTTTGTAATTGAGGATAATAACTTATCCACCAATACACCAACAGAAGAAACTTGGGGTAAGAAACAAGAGGTACCTGAAGATGTTTTTTATTACCAATACAAAAGTGATTACCCACACCATGGTACTGGTACTTGGGTAATGTTTTAGGAAAAATTATGATTAATATATTACCATTTAAATACTCATCACAAGAACTTAGTTTTAATGAATTTAGGTCTGGTAAACCACCAAGAAAAAGTAAAGATATTAATAAAAATTTTGACACTCATGATTATTTATATCCTGTAGATGTTGAGTCAAAATATGGTAACGCACTATCACAAATGTATTATTATTTTGATGGTGGTGGTGAAAAATTTAAAATTCACCATGATGAAAATACTTTAAATACAAATGAACCTTATTTGATTTATGTAGAATATCAACCAGATTCATCAACACCAGGCCCAACAAGACAAATAAAATATCTACTTACCGAGGGTCTTGATAGTAAACATGTAGAGAATGTAAAAAAGGGTATTGCAAAAATATGGATTGATTGTACACCTGAAGAACGAGTTGTTCATGATAAATTAGATGAATTAGTTAACTTTCTTGATAAAGAAAAAATACCACATAGTTCAATTTTATATACAGATGGTGACCAACTTGTTGATGAGTTATTTGAAAAATACTCTAAAGATATAAATGTAAAAGTATTACCATTACATATGAACAATGCATGGGAATCTTTTGAAAAATTAGCAAAAGATAATTTATGGTCAAGGTTAATTGTAAATCAAGAATATTTTTTAAGACCAAAACATTTTATGTTTAATAATTTTATGCCAAGACTTGCAAGAGTTATATTGATGGCGGAAATAATAAAATCGGAAATTCATAAAAAAGGTTTTTGTTCGTTTCAAGATATAGGTGAGGATGGTAATATATTTTTTCCATCAATGGGAGATGCATCTTTTGCAGATAGGTCTTTTAATATTTATGAGATATGTCATGCAAATAATAGTTCAGAAGACCGAAACGATTTTAAACAAAAATATATTGATGTAATTAGAGAAGTATTACCTTTGTCACATGATATGGTGGGATTAAAACAAGAAGACACCTTAGACAATTTAGATTACACTACTGCAAGAATCTCAGATTCAATGACCTTGGCACATTCATATGAACATGCATTAGAGGATGAAGGTAAAAGAACATTGACACATTACGATAGTACATATGGGCCTTATTATAATCCTATTTCTTATTTAAATGTATACTTTGATGTATGTGCAGAAACATATTCAGGTGGATTTCACAATGATAAATGTTCGGGTCCTGTATTTACTGAAAAGATTTATAGACCACTTGCACTTGGAACACCATTTCTACCTGTTTCAGAACCAGGAAGTATTAGAGCGTTACAAAAACAAGGATTTAAACTATATGATAATATGTTTGATTATAGTTTTGATGAAGAAAAAGATGGACACAAAAGAATTAAAATGATTTATGATAATATCAAAAGGTTGACTGATATGTCAAGAGAAGAATTACATAAATTGACTTATAGTCATAAGAAAGAAATGGTGTATAACCATGAATATTTTATTAATGATTTTTATCATAATGTATTTGAAAACCATTTAAAGTTTTTAACAGAGTGGGTGAGATGACAGGTCATACAAAAGTATATTGGACATCATCATTAGTTAATCTTTTCGGTAAAGAGAATATCAGAGTGGTTCAGATTGGTGCATGGAATGGTCATGAAACAAACCAGATAGCAGAGATGGTCAGATATTGGAATGGTAAATTAATTGTTATTGATTGGTTTAAGGGTAATATTTCTGTAACTGAGGATAGTGATATAAAATATGATGAAGATAATATTGAAGAAAATAAAAAATTATTTTGGAGTAACATACATCCTGATAATAAAAAAGTTATTGATTTAAGAGTTGGTAATTCAAATGATTTAATTAAAGATATTGAAGACGATTCTATTGATATATTTCATATTGATGGTGCACACGAATATTCTATAGTTAAAAAAGATATTGAACTTGGTTATCCCAAATTAAAGGTAAATGGATTTATGTGTGGAGATGATTATTCAGGTGATTATTATTTAAACAAAATTAGTGAAGTTAGTAAAGAAGACTTAGAAAAGGATACTATTGATGGGTTTGGTTACGAACATATTAATGGTAATATCATTCCAAATATACATGCAGGTGTTATTAAATCTGTATATGAATATTTTGATGGTAATGTGATGTTCAATCTACCACAATCCAAATGGTTACATTGGAAAAAACCAAAATCAAAGGTTGGGTATAATATGTATTCATATGGCGGCGGTATACGATATAAAGGTACGACCATTGGTGAGGAACAACCAGTAGAATCACAAGTAGATGAAAGTATAAAAGATTTACCTGCATTTGGGAGTGAGTTTAGAAAGTGAAATACATAGGTAACAGAGAACATCCAATAAATGGTCATACTAAATATTATGCAGGTGATACATCAAATAAAACAGATTATCATTTTAATGAAAGTGGATATAGATTTGATGGTTCAGATAAATGGTATGATGATAACTTAGTTGTAATTGGAGATAGTTTTACATTTGGATTAGGATTAAATATAGAAGATACTTGGTCACATAGATTATCAGAAAAAATGAATTGTAATTTAATTAATTTATCTCAAGGTTCGTGTTCAAATGAATATATTTATAACACTTTAAAGAGAGAATTACCAAATATAAAAAATGTAAAATGTGTAGTTGTTTACTTTACATACCATCATCGTTTTGATTTTATAAATGAACCAGGTGGCCCATGGAGTTCAAAATGGAAAAAACTTATTAAATTAATTGGTGAAGAAAAATTAAAAAGTATGAGTGAAAATTATATTGAGTCAACAAAAATTTTATTAAAAGATATACCAAGTGTATTGTTATCAGTTGAAGATTCACAACATTTAGATAGTGATATAAAGTTAGAATATGAAGACTATGGTAATAACAAAACACATCCTGGTAGAAAATCAAATAATATGTTTTTTAGAAAAATTTATAGGGTAATTAAAAATGTACGATAAAATATATGTTAATGGTGCCAGTTGGGTACAAGGTCATGGAGTTGAAAAAGAAGAGGTATTCAGTTATCATCTTTCTAAATTAATTGGGTGTGAAGAGTTAAATGTTGCAGAGGGTGGTGCATCAAATGATTGGGTAATTAGAGAAACAATAGATTATGTATTAGAAAATGACCCAAAAAACCATTTATTTGTTTTGGGTTTTGCAGGTTACTTTAGATGGGACATATGGGATGATATAAATAAAAAATGGGAAAAAGGTCATCCGATGAGTTTTACAGAACCAAATTTGATGGAAAATGAAAAAAAACTTCATGGGTTGGGTTACACAAAACATTGGAAATATTTTGTAGAAAACTTTTATAATGAAAAAATTATGAGAGATAAGTTTGTTAGAGATATTCATTTATTAGAATCATTTTTACAAATTAGAAATATTAATTATATTTTATTTGATACTACTTCAGGTATATTAAAAGAGGTTCCAAATAATTTTAAAAATTTTGTTGATTTAAGTTGGGAAGATTTTTGTGGTGGAAGACATAGATTTGATTCAGGAGAATATATTGGGCCAGAGGATGGCCATCCAAATCCCAATAATCACAAAAAATGGTCAAAATATTTATACGATATTATAAAGGAGATAAAGTGAAAGCATTAATAATAGGTGGAAGAGGAATGGTAGGAAGACAACTTGTTGAGTTGTGTTCAAAAATTTATAGAAAGGTTGGTGTGGTTGATAAAGATTACAACATACCACAAGATTTACCAAGTAATGTAAAGTATTATGGGTTAGATATGACCCATTCTACACACACAGGTATCATTGCAGATTATGACCATGTATATCATTTGGCAGGTATTAAGGGTTCACCTTTAAGAGTAAAGGAAAGACCAGAGGATTATCTACCAATGTTACAATTTGATACCAATGTGATTCGTGCAGTTGGTAGATGGAAACCTGATTGGTTTCTTTACACAAGTTCAGTTGGGGTTTATCCACCAAGTGAATTTTATAATGAAGACGATGTATGGGATAAAGTTCCAAGTGAGAATGATAAAATCCCTGCATACATAAAACGAATGGGAGAGTTAAGTTGTGAAGCTGTTAGTATTACAAATGATTATAAAAATATTTCCATTGTTAGACCATCAAACATATATGGCCCTTTTGATAATTTTGGTGATGAATCTACCGTGATTGCATCAATGATTAAAAAAGGTTATCATAATAAAGTGTTGAATGTTTGGGGTGATGGAACACCAATACGAGATTTCATATATTCAAGAGATGTTGCTCGTGGTATGATTCATATGGTTCAAAATAGAATAAATGATGTTGTGAATCTTGGTAGTGGTGAAGAAGTTAGAATATCAGACATTGCAAATGTGATTGGAAATTACTTTGGTGTAGAGATAGAGTATGATTTAACAAAACCAAATGGTGATATGAGAAGACAAATGAATGTAGATAGAATGAAATCATATGGTTTTGAAAGAGAATACACATTACAAATGGGATTAACTGAAACAATAGAGTATTATGAGGAATTACAAAAATGATTTATATTTTAGATAATGGGGATATGTTTCCCAAACTATTAAAAACAACATTAAAATGGATAGATGTTAAAGTCAAAGAAGTTGTTGACCTTGATTTTGAACACACTATAGATGATGTATTGATAGTAAATGGAGAACCACTCACTTCAGATTTTCATCAAGGAGAGTTACATAAAAAATTAAAAAATGTATTGTGTCCTGTGATAATCATAGTTGATGATTCTGCATTAGGTTGGGGCCCTACTAAAACAGAAATTGTAGATAATAGACCAATCTATATCATAACACCATCTATATCAAATGACATTCCACAATTTGGTGTTACTGAACATGAAAATGTGTTTAATTATTTATTATCACATATGATAGAACAAAATGATTTAGACACTTCAACAACATTATTTATGTCAGGTAAAAACTTTTTAAGAAGTAAACATTTTATATCTTTGAATAGAGAGAAAAAACCACATAGAGATTATTTATATAAATTTATAAAATCAAATAATTTATTTCCAAAGATGTATTATTCATATACAAAAAATACTGAACCAATATATCTTGATGGTGATTCAAGTTGGGGAAGACATTCTATATTAGACCCAACATTAATTAATTATCCGAAGTATTTTGATTCATATTTTAGTATTGTGACATTACCAAATTATGGTGGGAGTCATGATAATTTCTTAGATGAAAAAATTTGGAAACCTATATTGAGTTTTCAACCATTTGTAATATTGGGTAATAAAGGATTTTTAAAAGTATTAAAAAGTTTTGGATTTCAAACTTTCTTTGATTTAATTGATGAAACTTATGACGAAATTGAAGATGATAAGACAAGATGGAGTAAGGCATGTATGGAAGTTAAAAGACTTTCATCAAAAACTTTAACTGAATTACATAGTTGGTATTATAGTGATGATACACAATCTAAATTAAAACACAATGTACATATTGCTAAAAAATTATCATGGAATCAAATAGATAGACTATCAAGTTTAATAAAAGAATTGGATAATAAATAAACATGAAAGTATTAATATTAGATTCATATAGTGATAATTTATTTAGAATTTTTTTCAATCACGATTCAAGAATGAATGTTAAAAAATATTATCAACAACGAGAAGATTCAGATGGTTCTCAAATCTATAATGAAAAAAATTGGGATATTCTTGTAATGTCATTATTTGATTTAGATAAACATTTTTCACAAGAAAATAATGAAAAAAACATAAAAAATATGATACAACTACTTGGTAATGCAAATAATGAATACAAAATATTCATAGATGGTTTAGGTGAGGGTGGTGATATTGGAATGAGATGGAAACATTTATTTGATTTTTGTGATAATGTAGGAATTTATCCAAATAAAATTAACTTATTTTTAACAACTTTGAATGTTAAAGAGAGTTACAAAAGTTGGAAAAATTCTGAAGAAGAAATACCATTTAAATTTTATGATAATGACTTTTTATCATTTGTATATTTTGGTGTTAATAGATTTATAAACAGAGATAATACAATTAATACTATGGGTGGAGAGTATAATAGATTGTATGAAAAAGAAGGATTGTTCTTAAAACCCAATCGTCAATTAAGAGATAATAAAATTTTATCACTTGTGGCAAATCCATTGTCTCATAGAGTTATTGTTCAAACTCATTTATTTAAAAATCAATATGATAATGAAGGGTTGATTAGTTTTAATGATGATTTAAAAAAGGTTAATAAAGATATTTTTAATCCACAACTTTTAAAAAAATTTCAATTATTAAAATATTATAATGAAGAATTTTTAAATAGAGTACCGATTAGAATTGATTGGGAAGAGTTTGATAATTCACAATCTTTTGATGGTCGTTATAGTCCTAATTATGATTTTTATAACAACACATACTTTAGTGTTGTATGTGAGACAAATTATGAGATGGAATTTAATGGTCACAATCATTCATATCATTTACCAATATTCTTAACAGAAAAAACTTTAAATGCATTGTGGTCATATCATCCATTTATTATAGTGAATCAAAAACATAGTTTGAAAAAATTAAGAGAAATGGGATTTGAAACTTTTTCTGAATTATTTGATGAAAGTTATGATGAAGAATTTGACCCACAAAAAAGATTAAAAATGGTTTTATCGGAAATTGATAGAGTGATGAAACTTGATAAAGAAGAATTACACAAAATTTATTGGAGTATGGAAGATAAATTTGTACATAATAGAAATGTAATACTTGATATAGTATTAAACCAAACACCAAATGTATATGAAGATTTAAATAAAATATTAGGAGCAGAAGAAATCGTATGAAAATTTTAGTAACAGGAACATCAGGACTAATAGGATATAATCTTGTAGAAAGATTATTAAAAGATGGACACGAAGTATATGGAACAATACATAAAAACAATAAAAGGGTAAAGGGTGTAGAATACTTTTATGGTGATTTACGAGATATGGAATTTTGTAAAGAAATTACCGAGGGTATGGATGTAGTAGTTAATTGTTCTGCAAATACTTCAAATGCGGTTGATACCGTAAAGTCACCTTTGGTTCATGTCACACCAAATGTAATTGTAAATACACAATTAATAGAGGCATCATATTTTAGTGGTGTTGCACAATATGTTTTTATCAGTAGTTCAACCGTATATCCACCAAGTGGTGATAAATTGGTTGATGAGACTTGGAACATATTTGAAGAACCTTATCCAGTTTATCACGCAGTTGGTTGGATGAAACGATATGGTGAAGTATTGTGTGATTTATATGCAAATCAATTATCACCAAGTATGGATTGTATAGTAGTGAGACCAGGTAATTGTTATGGGCCCCATGATAAATGGGATTTTGATAAGTGTCATGTTACACCTGCAACGATTAGAAAAGTAATTGATAAACACAATCCAATTCAAGTTTGGGGTGATGGTGAAGATATTAGAGATGTTATATACATAGAAGATTTTGTAGATGGATTAGTTAATGTAATGGAAAATTGTAAGGAGAAATATGAAGTAGTTAATATTGGTTCTAACACAAGTTATAGTGTTAATGAGATATTAGATACTTGTATGGAAGTAGATAATTATGATGCACCAATTGAATACATTAGTGGTAAACCATCTATGATACCAATCAGAAAAATAAGTTCTGATAAAATGAAAAATAAATACCAATGGGAAGCACAAACTTCATTGTCTGAAGGTGTACAAAAGACTATAGATTGGTATAAACAGGAGTACGAGAATGACGAATAATGAAATACTTTCTTTTTATGAAGAGAATGGTTACTATGTAGAAAATATTTTTCCTACAGAAGTAATGGATGAGTATAGAGAAGAAGGTAACAGATTGATTGAATTAAGGAAAACTTCAGAAGAAGATGATAACACGAGACCATATGCATATACACATAGAGATTCAGAGTTATTTGATAAGTTGTGGAGACATCCACGAACTTTAGAAATACTTGAAACACTAATTGGTGGTAAAGTAGATGGATTACAAACTTGGATGTACTTTAAACCACCAGGTGAGTTGGGTAGAGATGTTCATCAAAACATTTTTTACTCTCATGCAAACCGAGGTGATATTATAAATGCATCATGTGCCATTGATGATAGTGATGAAGAAAATGGATGTCTATATGTTTATCCTGGTTCACAAGTGGAATCATGTCTACCAATCAATATTGATGAGGATAGACTATTAACAAATCCAGACGATTGGAGAAATGAACGAGGTAAACCTTGTCACATACCAGGAGAATGGGTTGATGGTGTTTGGACAGATAGATATGAAAAAATATATCTACCAATGAATTCAGGTGATGTTATATTTTTACATTCACATGTAATTCATGGTTCAGAGACTAACAAATCAGAGACTAAATGGAGAAGAGCTGCACTTGGTAGTTATCTTAGACAAGATGCACACTTTAATCCAGGTGGTCAAATGAAAAGGGAAAGAATAAATCTTTATGATTAAAGACCATACAGAAGGATATTATTGGCAAGATGATTATTATCCTGATATAAATCATGTTTATAAAAGTAAAGATTATAAATATGATGTTGATGTTAGATTGATTGATGGGTGTGGTGATTTAGTTGCACCACAACGACTTGAAAAAAGTGTTGAGGTACTAAAAGAGTTTGAGGAGAAATTACCTTTTAAGAGTTTCGCTATTGTTTCACCACTCGTACCACCACATCCATGTAAAGAACACAATTGGATTCAATTGAAAGGTACAATGGACTATCATGATTATGGAGAGTTTATATTAAAATATCTACATAAATACTTTGATGCACGACATGTACTATTGATTCAATGGGATTGTTTCATAACCAATATTGATAAATGGAAAGATGAGTTTCTTGATTACGATTTAGTATATACTATATCTGATGGGTGTCAAGACGATAATTCTGAATTTATAGAGGATGTTCAACATTTTAATGGTGGGTTAACATTGAGGTCAAAGAAGTTTTGTCAATCTACTTCTGATTATTTTACTAATGCAAAAAGTAAAGATGGAATCATTTATAGATTTGATGAAACAAGTGGTATGATATATAAACAAAATGAAGATTTGTTAATACATGAGAACTACGAAGAATTAAAAAAATATGATTTAAAGTTTGCATCACCAAGTTTATCAAGTGAGTTTTCTTTAGGTAATCATACAATACCAATTCTTCCACACAGAAAAGAAACTGCATTTGGATTTCATGATATGGATATGAAATTTCAAATAGTAGAAGATGATAATGGAGAACCAATTATTATGAAGTATAAAGATGAATTAAATCGTTCTATGAAATGGTTAAGTGATAAAGAAGATACTATATTTATGGGACAATCGGTTAAGTATAGTGGTAATTCTATCTATGGAACATTGCAAGATATTGATGACGATAAGAGATTAGAGTTACCTGTATTTGAAGAAATACAAATGGGTATGAGTACAGGTATGGCACTTAATGGACATGTTCCAATTAGTTGTTTTCCAAGAATGGACTTCTTACTTAGATGTATGGATAGTTTGGTAAATCATTTAGATAAAATTCAAAATATGAGTAATGGTCAAATGAAACCAAAAGTTATTATAAGAACTGCAATTGGTTCTCGTGAACCATTAAATGGTGGAGTACAACATACTCAAAACTACATAGAGGAATTGAAAAGTATGTTGACAGAAGTAGAAGTGGTGGTACTTGATAAAACAGAGAATATATTTATGGAATTTACAAAGGCATACGATAGAGATGGTTCAACTATATTAATAGAGTATGGAGATTATTATAATGACAGATAAGACTTATAGATTAGTTACAGGTGGTTGTAGTTTTTCCAAAAGAGCAGACTTACCAATAATGAAAGAACAAGAAAAAACATGGTCAAATGCAATTGAGGAATCATTTGACTTTCCATTTTACTATCATACAGGTGAACCAGCATCAGGTAATTCTCTAATATCAAGAAGAGTTATCTATACATTGAGTAATATATTAAAAATACCAAATATTAAATCCGATGAAATAATACTTTCAGTAATGTGGAGTGACCCAATAAGAACTGATTTATTTGCATCCATTGATGAAACATATAAATGGCCTGAACTAACTCAACATAAAGGTAATACTGAACCATTGAGGTTGGGAGAAGGTTTTGATACTTCTTATAATCAAGAAAATAAAAATTGGGGTTATTTAAGAAGTGGTGGTTTTCCAAATAAAGATGGTTATACATTTAAAGAGTATAAGGATTGGTTTAATACATATTACGAAAACTTTTACACAAATGAATATTCTGTTATTAATACCTTTGAATCTATATTAAGACTACAATCTTTTTGTAAATTAAATAAAATAAAATATGTATTTCATACAATGAAAAATATATTTACTAATGAGGATGGTGAATTTCTACACAAACAATATAAGGAAACAGAACATTTATTTGAAGAAATAGACTTTGAAAACTTTCAATTTGTAAATGATTACGATGGTTTATATGAATATGCAATTGAGAATAAATTACCATTTTGGGATGATAATCTTCATATACAATGGGATGGTCACAAAATATATTTTAACAATGTTATTAAAAAAAGAATCTTGGAGATAATATGAAAATAGTCTTTGATGTTAATAAACCTTATTTGATACCAAATGCTTGTCATCCTGAAATTGTCAAGTTTGTATTACAAAACTTTGATGGTAATTATGATGTTACCGAGAGTTATGTAAGAGAACACTTCGGTGAACCATGGCATGTTTATAATTCAAGTTTTAGAAATTTTTATGAAGATATAATAGTAAATATAAAAGAAGTTAATCCTGATGATACTTGGATTTATCCTGTTGAAATATTTGGGGATTTTCAAAAGTCATTTGGAATTAATCAAAAACCAAATACTTTATATGATAGTTGGAACTTTTCTCAGTCAATACCACCCACCACGATGACAAAGTTAAAACAATCAAATGGATACATATTATTAACAATGGTACATGAGGGTTTAGTTGTTGATTCATTTTTTGAAAGATTGTGGCAAATTTGTATGTCAAATAAATTACCTATGAAAAAAATAATAATCTTAACAAGTGGTAACCATGGTATTGAAAAACAATATAACACATGGCATCAAAAAAATGTACAAACTACAGATAGATTTAAGGTTATGAATTATCATTATTTTTTATATGAAAAGGGTTATGAATATAATATGGGTATAGAAAACTTTGAATCAGAAGAATTAAAAGGTAAACTTGGTTCTGTTAGTTTGAAGGATTTTCAAAATAGTTTAGGTAAAAGTAGAGACCATAAGTTTTTGTGTTTTAACAGAAGAATACATCCACATCGTGTTATGTTGATTGGTGAATTAATTAAAATGGGTATATTAGATGATAACTTAGTTAGTTTTCAATTTAACTTAGATGGTGACTTTAATTTTCCTAAAATAACAGACACTTATATTGAAGAGTTTAAAATGATATATGATGATGAAAAAACATATAGAAAAGAATTTGAAAGATATATTAAGAAAGCTGTTAGACTAAAAAAGAGAATGATTGACCATGAAGACTTATCAAACATACATGGGTTCCGAGGAGATATTAAAAAACCTTGGTTAAATACTTATTATAGTGTAGTTACAGAATCTAATTTTTTTAGGAGAAGTGATTATATAACTGAAAAGACTTGGAAGTGTGTGGGTAATTTTCATCCATTTATAACTTTTGGTAGACCCAATACCATGAAAGAATTGAAAAATCTTGGGTTTAAGACTTTTCATCCATTCATAGATGAATCTTATGATAAGGTAGTAGATAATAAAAAAAGATATAATATGATTCTTGGTGAAATAAAAAGACTACAAAATATTTCTGATAAAGAAATGATAAAATGGTATTCAGATATGAAAGATATATTACTACACAACTATAATCATTTTATGGAATTAGGTAGTAAACGAAATGAACAATTTAAAAAACTTTTTGACGAGATAGAAGAAAAATGTACAAAATAAGTTTCCTTGAGATATCAGACATTACTGCAAACCAAGTTAAGTTACCATACTCAACAGGTTTGGTATGGGGATATTGTCGCCTAAATCCAACTATCAAAGAAAACTTTTCATTACAAATGGAAGATTGGATATACTACAGACAAGATGAAGATAAAATCGTAGAACAAATAAAAGATTCTCATATCATTGGTGTTTCTAATTTTGTATGGAATTCAGTACAAAACACTTCAATCATTAAAAAAATAAAAAAAATTAATCCACAATGTGTAGTTGTTTTTGGTGGACAAGGAACACCTAAAGGAGATAGATGTCAACAATTCTGTGATGACAATCCTGGTATTGATATATTAGTTCATGGTGAAGGTGAGTTAACATTTGAAGATATATTGTTACGATATCTTATAGATAAAGATTGGACAAAGGTAAATGGTATTACTATTAATCCACCATTGGGTAAATTAATCACAACACCACCAAGAGAAAGACTAAAAGATATTGATTCAATGCCAAGTCCTTATTTAGATGGATTGTTTGATGATTTGGTTAAAATCAAAGACCATAAGTATGCTTTTGAGGGTACAATAGAAAGTGTTCGTGGTTGTCCTTATCAATGTACATTTTGTGAAATAGGTGATAAATATTTTCAAAAGATTGCAAAACAAACTAATGAAAAAATATTTCAAGAATTAGATTGGTTGTCTAAAAATAAAGTAGAGTTTTTCTACAATGCAGATTCTAATTATGGTTTATTTAAAGAACACCTTGACCAAGTAAAGTATATGACTAAGTTAAAAAGAGAAACTGGTTATCCTGATAACATTAGAGTTGATTGGGCAAAAGCAAAAGCAGACAAAGTTGTTGAGTATGCACATCTACTTACAGAGGCAGGTATGATGAAAGGAATTACTATTGCACTACAATCTATGAATCCTGATGTGTTGAAGGCAGTTAGAAGAAAAAATGTTGATAATGGAAAATTACAAGAATTTTTTGATTTGTATAAAGATAAAAAACTTATCAGTTATGTAGAATTAATTTTAGGGTTACCAAAAGAAACTATTGATACATTCAAAGATGGTATATTTCAAATAATGGATATGGAATTTCATGATTATGTTGGAGTATATCCAATGACTGCGTTACCTAACACACCATTTTTTGAACCAAATTATATCAAGGAATATGGTATTGATATTGTGGAAACTACACCTGCATTCTTTCACCATGATTATCCTGATATGTTAATGGATGAAAAAGAATACATGGTAGTAGGTAGTGATACTATGAATAGAGAAGAATATGTTGAGGCATCTATTTGGAGATGGATGTTTATGTTTGCACATTTTTTAGGATTCACACAACATATATCAAGAGTATTGAAGTCAACACACGACATATCTTACAGAGAATTTTATACTAAATTTTATAATTGGATGGAAAATAATCCCAATACTTTTTTAGGTAAAGAAATGAGTACCACTAAAGATACCTTAACAAAAGTTTTAAAAAAAGAAACACTTTGGGGTAGAAAAATAGAAGAAACAACAGGAGAGTATTATTGGGATTATGAAGAGGCAACATCTATTAGAATTGTGACTAATCGTGAAGAATTTGATAATAATCTTAGAAGTTTTTTAGTAGATGAGTTTAAATATGTAGATGTGACATTACTTGATGACCTACTTGTGTTCCAAAAAATGATTTCTACTAATCCATTTGAACAATATCCCAAGAAAGTTCCATTTAATTTTAATATCAAAGAGGTTATTTTTGAAAATAAACCTATCAAAAATGGTGGTCATACCTACGAATTCAATTCAGAAAATTGGGACTCTGATGTAAAACAATGGTGTACTATAAATATGTGGTGGGGAAGACGAAACAGAGGATACGAAACTTCCGTAACTTAATATTTATAGTTGATAAACTATATTTGGAGTTACTAAATGATTAAACTAAAGGACTTATTAGAGTCAAGTGTAACTGGTACTTCACAAAGTTCAGAAGAATTGGGTGGATATAAGGGATTTGTAAAACCAGAAGACTATGACGCATATAAGAAAGACCTTGCAAAAAAACTTAAATTAATACTCGCTGAGGGTGTTCAAGATAAGGGTATATTGAAGGCAGTATTCCTTGCAGGTGGGCCAGGTAGTGGTAAGACTTATGTAGTAAAACAAATCTTTGGAATACCCGATAGATTTAATATTAGTATGAGTGGTATGAAAATGGTAAACTCTGATAAAGAGTTAAAATATTTATTGAAAAAATATGGATTTGGAACAGACTTAGATATTTTACCAGATGAATTATTTAGACAATTAACAGACCCTGATGATGACGATTATAGTGGATTTAGAGGATACTCAAAAGAACTCACAAAAGAAAGAGAAAGATTATATCGTGAGGGTAGATTGGGAATGGTAATAGATGGAACAGGTCATAAGTTCCAAAAGATACAATCTCATAAAAAAGAATTAGAAGATGTTGGATATGATACTTATATGATTTTTGTAAACACTTCATTAGAAGTTGCACAACATAGAAATACATTAAGAGATAGAGTATTACCACCTAAATTATTAGAGAAGAGTTGGAAAGATGTTCAAAAGAATATTGGTTCTTTTCAGGCATTATTTAAAAATAATTTCGTGGTAGTAGATAATTCAAAACATCTATCAGAAGAAGAAGCAGAGAAAAAATTTGTTCCATTGGTTACTAAAGTTATTAGAAAGTTTGTTTCAAAACCAATTAAAAACAAACTTGGAAAAAAGTGGGTTGAAAAACAAAAACTACTTAATAGGAGAAAATAATATGTTAATTACTTTTGATGAAATTATAGAAGTAACACTACACCACGAAGGTGGATATGTTCATGACCCAAATGACTTGGGTGGTGAAACAAATTTTGGAATCGCAAAAAGATTTTATCCTGATGTGGATATAAAAAATCTTACAGAAGATGGAGCAAAAGATATTTATAGAAGAGATTATTGGGATAAAAACAAAGTGGATGAACTTGATGACCAACTAAAACATATCTTTTTTGATATGTGTGTGAATCAAGGTAGAGGAACCGCAGTAAAGATTTTACAACGAGCTTGTAATGCAAAAGGTGCAGACTTGGCAGTTGATGGTGGATTCGGGCCAGGTACAAAAGGTGCACTTGAAACATACAAACCATCATTAGAGAGAGTTCGTTGTTATAGATTAAAACATTATTATGATTTAGTGAATAGAAAACCAGAACAAGAAAGATTTTTGTTTGGATGGTTCAAAAGAGCACTTTCAGTATAGGAGATAAAAAATGGCAACACCAGTTCAAGGTTCTTTTGTAAGTAGAACCAAATCAATAGATACTTCTAATTCTTTTAAAAGAACAATTGAAGTACCAGCATCAACAACATACGAACCAACAGGTTCTAATATTAATTCTGCATTCTTAATTGAAGCAGGAACTTCATACACATTAACTGCGGTTGAGGGTGGTGATTTAACTGCAGGATTAGTAACAGGTCAAGTTTATAATGTGGCATTAAAGAAAGTTGTGACAGGTGGAGGTACGGTAGTTAAACTATTAAGTTAATAAATTATGGCATTTGTAATAGCAGAACCTTGTGTAAGTACTTGTGATACGGCATGTGTTGAAGTTTGTCCTGTGGATTGTATTCATGGGCCACATGATAAGACAGGTGCAGGTGCAGAGGTAGAGGGTATGAAATCAGTAGATGGACTACAATTATACATTGACCCAGAAGAATGTATTGATTGTGGTGCATGTGAACCTGAGTGTCCTGTAGAAGCTATTTTTGATGAAGATGAGTTACCAGAAGAATGGATGAATTATATTGAGATTAATAAGGAGTTTTTTCAATGAACATAAAAGAATTTATAGAATCATGTCAAAAGGGATATATGACACATCCTACTCGTAAGACCAAAATTATGTTTGGTAAACGATATAGAAATTGTGTAAAAAAAGAAGGTGTCAATTCTAAGGTAACACTTGAACAGGCAAAACAAATCATAGGAGATATTTGTGTAAACTGTGGTGATTTTTCTAATGAAAATTTAAGAAAGTGGTTTAAAGATAAGTGGGTGAATATAGGAAAGAAAAGAAAAGATGGTTCACACCCACCTTGTGGTACGAGTGGTAAGAAGAGGGCATATGCAAAATGTGTTCCTGCATCAAAGGCTCGTAGTATGAGTAAGAAAGATAAAGAATCCGCTACTCGTAGAAAACGAGCAGCACAAAATAAAGCAAACAGAGGTGGTAAACAATCTGCAGGACAAGGTAAAGCTCCAATCAGAGTATCCACAAAACCAAAGAAGTAGGAGAGTAAAATGAGTGCAAAGTTAGAAGAGTTAGTTGGGAAACCAATTACATTAGAACAATTTGATGAAGCCGCAGGTAAAAAAGATGCGTGTTATCATAAAGTGAGAGCTCGTTACGATGTTTGGCCATCTGCTTATGCAAGTGGAGCCTTGGTAAAATGTCGTAAAGTTGGTGCTAAGAATTGGGGTAACAAATCCAAAAAAGAGGGATTTGCAAGTGATGCTCAAAGAAGAGCAGCTTTTGCAAGTGGTTATGAAGAACCAAAAAATAAGAAAAAGAAAAAAGAATCAATCGGAGAATCATATGATATATGGTCAGATGATTTGAAATTTGGATATACTATGGAGGGTATTGTTGAAGCTGAGTATCAAGGTAGAAAAGTAAAACTTGGTAAACCAATGCAAGGTGATGTTAAAAAATTCAAAGTATATGTAAAGAATCC
>MDTD01028815.1_pt1 | contig 45178 bp, 42 predicted proteins | sample 811221 | NCBI WGS metagenome assembly MDTD01 (sample SAMN05326646, study PRJNA326480) | marine metagenome | isolation source: seawater | place: Pacific Ocean: South West | collected 2011 | reverse complement strand
CTGACTGAGTAGGTGATTTTTTATTTTTATAAATAATGTACTTCATATCAATATGGTCGGGGCGGAGTGATTCGAACACTCGACCCTCTGCTCCCAAAGCAGATGCGCTACCAGGCTGCGCTACGCCCCGAATCAAGTAGTATATAGCAAAATTTCCCAGAGTAAAGGATGTTTGTTTATCCAAACCGACCGGTAATATAATCCTGTGTCAACTCATTAACGGGATTTATAAAGAGTTCCTTAGTTTTACCAACCTCAACCAGTTTTCCTAGATGGAAGTAAGCGGTTCGATCCGAAACCCTCGCAGCTTGTTGCATTGAATGTGTAACTATGACAATCGTATATTCGGATCTCAACTCCGAAATAAGTTGTTCTACTTTCGCAGTTGCTATTGGGTCAAGTGCCGAACAAGGCTCATCCATTAAAATCACTTCCGGATTAACAGCGATCGCTCGTGCTATACATAAACGTTGTTGTTGACCGCCAGACAAACCGGTTCCAGGTTGATCAAGACGATCCTTCAATTCATCCCAGATGCCAGCGCGTGCTAAAGAAGATTCCACTATCTCCTCCAAATCTACCCTACTTTCAGCAAGACCGTGAATCTTAGGACCATAAGCAACATTGTCAAAAATTGATTTCGGAAAAGGATTTGGTTTTTGAAAAACCATCCCAACTCGCGCTCTTAAACCCACAACATCGACACAGGGGTCATAGATATTTTGGTCATCCAGTAGAACTTGTCCTTCTATCCGACAGCTATCTATCGTATCGTTCATTCTATTAAAGCTTCTCAATAGAGTGGATTTTCCACAACCAGATGGCCCTATAAAAGCAATCACTTCCTTCTCAGCGATGTCTACCGTAACATCGACCAGAGCTTGTTTATCCCCATAAAAAACATTTACGTTACGTGTAGAGATTCGTGGATTCTGAACAAATACATTTCCGACTGTTGTTTCTGGCAACAGCCGATCTTCTATCTCCAACGAAGGCAGAGCATTTTCTTTTTGAAGACCTGACCCACTCATAAAATTTGAATTTTCCACGATTATTTCCTATGAATACTACCACCGTTTTTCTAACTTCTTTCTCAATATCACCGCACTGAAATTCATTAACAACAAAAACCCCAAAAGAACCATGATCGCGGCACTTGTTTTATGAACAAACATCCTTTCAGCAAAATCTGCCCACATAAAAATCTGTACTGGTAGGGCAGTACTCGGCTCGAAAACTCCCCCCGGAATATCTACTATAAACGCAACCATTCCGATCATCAATAATGGTGCTGTTTCACCGAGCGCCTGAGCCATTCCGATTATTGTACCTGTCAGCATCCCAGGCATAGCCAACGGTAAAACATGGTGGAAAATCATCTGCATCTTTGATGCTCCAATCCCGTAAGCAGCCTCTCTGATACTTGGAGGAACTGCTTTTATGGCGGCTCTGGAAGAAATAATTATTGTGGGAAGTGTCATTAATGCAAGAACAACACCACCCACGAGAGGAATTGATCGAGGTAAACCAAAAGCAACTATAAAAATGGCCAACCCCATTATCCCGAAAACCACGGATGGTACTGCAGCGAGGTTATTTATGTTGATCTCAATCAGTTCTGTAACCCAGTTTTTAGGCGCAATTTCTTCGAGATAAATCGCAGTCATAATGCCCAACGGAAAAGCAATACAAAGGCATACAAGCATAGCCAAAACAGAACCTACTAGGGCGCCTTTTATTCCGGCAATTTCAGCCTCTCTTGATGCAGAACCTGAAAACAAATAATCTGATAGCTCGTAACTAATCAATTCCTTCGAATTTAAGGCGTCAATATACTGAATAGCAAGGTTCGATAATCTCCTTTCCTTCTCTGGGGTTTCCCTTAATATATAACCTCTCAAAAAAGTATCAACGTCGTCATCTAAAGCAAATCTAATACTAGCGGTCTTTCCAACTAAATCTCGATTTTCTTTTATGAAATTTATTAGGCGAGTGTCGGATGCAGAGGAAATTATCGATCTCGCTATCTTTTTTTCCTTTCTCCCGTCTACCACGCCTAAGGTCTTATACAGGGATTCACGAATCAATTCAGACGCCTCACCCAAAAAAAGAGACTGGTCGGATAAATCCCCCTTTGGATCTAATCTTGATTGATCAAGATTAACGCTTAAAGTTACGTAGTGCTGGAAAAGACCTGGAATCCCATTTGATAAAATCAAATAGAAAAGAAAACAAAGAAAAAAAATAGCTAGAGTAACTGCACTCAGTCCATAGAATTTGAATCTCGACTCTTGAAAATGTCGCTTTGCAAGGGATTTTTTTATTTTTCTTCTTGCGTAAGCAGCATCTATAATTTTGCCATTCTCACTCATACTGTTCTCTGTATCTTTTTACAATTTGTAAAGCGCCGAAGTTTAACACTAGTGTAGTAATAATTAGTATAAGTGCTAGGGCGAATGCTGATAATGTTTTAGCCGACTCAAATTCCTGGTCTCCAACTAGAATAGTTACAATTTGAGTAGTCACAGTTGTTACGGCATCTAAGGGATTAAAAGTGAGGTTTGCCGCTAGTCCGGCAGCCATAACTACGATCATAGTCTCGCCGATTGCTCTGGACACGGCCAAAATGACAGCTGCCACGATCCCAGGAAGAGCCGCCGGTAAAACGACTAGTCTAGTCGTTTCGCTAACAGTTGAACCGAGCCCATATGCTGCATCCCTCAATGATTGAGGTACTGAATTTATAACATCATCGGACAGCGACGATACAAACGGAATAATCATAACACCCATGACGAGCCCCGCTGCCAGAGCAGATTCTGAGGATACAGTAAGACCCATAGCCTCTCCACCCGACTTAACCATGGGAGCTATCGTTAGAGCAGCAAAAAAGCCGTACACGACGGTTGGAACACCTGCCAATATTTCCAAAAGAGGCTTGACAGTTGACCTGACCTTTGGGGCTGCATACTCTGCCAAATAAATTGCGCTAAATAAGCCTATTGGAACCGCAACTGAGACAGCGACAAGGGATATCAAAAAGGTGCCAACAAACATTGGAACCATTCCGTATTCGGGATCACCTCCTTCCGAACCAGCCCGAACTGCTCCCTCAAACTGGGGGTTCCATGTAAGCCCAAATAAAAACTCATCAGGCGGAATAAGATCAAAAAACCGAACCGTTTCAAATAAAACCGACAAGACTATGCCGATAGTAGTCAAAATCGCAACAAGTGAGCTCAAACCTAGGATCCACTGTACGATTTTTTCAACATGACTTCTCGCTTTGAATGAGGGAGTTACTTTTCTTGATGCTAAATATCCGCAACTAACTGCGATGATCAAACATCCGAAAAAAATAAAATTCGCAGCAGCTATTTCCCATATTCGCCATTCGTTTGCTGCCAAAATAACCCATTGTTCGGGCTCACCAAAAGTAATCCCATCTAACTCATTCATTACTTTTATAAAGTTGATTTCTTTTGTAGTCTGTGAAATTCCAGATGAATTCGGGTAAAAATCCTGTACCCAAAATTTGAAAAGAATACCATCTGCTATCGAAAAAAATAGCAAAAATAAAAGTGCTGGTAACAATGCACCCAAAATGGACCAGTACACGTGATATTTTGGTAAGGAATCGAATTTTTGTCTTTTTTTGCTTCTCAAAAGTATTCGATATGTTACTAACCCATACAAAAGACTAATTACAACAATCACAAGCAGGACGTGAAAGGAAGTAAAAATACAAGCCTCCAATTATAAGAAAAGGGACCTTGCTCTTATGAGCTGGGGTCCCTTCAAAACAAAAAAACGGCACCTTCTTAGGACTTTACTTTGATAAGTTATCCATGACAAGGACCGGGAGGTCAGTCATTGCTTTTTTAAACTTAGCTCTCTCGTCTTTACTCATAGGAATCATGCCTGCATCAGCTAGAGCACCGTCATCGCCCCAATGCCTCGTCCATTCTTCCATATAGTCTTTGATACCGGGTACAACACCTATATGGGAGTGCTTTACATAAAAATAAAGCGCTCTTGAGGCCTTATACTTACCAGATGCAATATCACTAAACGTGGGAGCAATCTCGTCTAAAACTGCCCCTTGCATTGTGTCGGAGTTTTGATCAAGGTAAGAAAACCCAAAGATTCCATATGCAGTGGGGTCCTCTTTGAGCTTTTGCACAATCAAATTATCCTGCTCTCCAGCCTCAACATAAGCACCATCTGTTCTCATTGCCCTACACTTCTTCCCTTTCTTATCCCCGCGCGCTTGCGAAAGCCTTTTAGCAACCGAGTCCGTACCACAATAAGATTTCTGATTTATCATTTCTGCAAAAGAGGCTCTTGTTCCTGAAGTTGTAGGCGGCCCGTATACTTTTATTGGCACGTCCGGAAGTAATGGCTTGATATCTGACCATTTCTCATAGTAGTTGGGTACGAAAGCAATGCCTGCCTCATTAGGTACCTCTGCCGTCAGAGCTTTTGCGAGATCTGCTCTGGAAATAATTAATCTTTTACCTTTTTTTGAATTAGCGACTACAATTCCGTCATAGCCGACCTTTATTTCCGTAAGCTTGACATCATTCTTTTCGCAAAATGCCAACTCTTTTTTCTTCATCCGAGAAGACGCATTACCGATATCAACAAACTGGGTACCAGTGCCGTCACAAACACCTTTTTTGCCAACTGATGAACCACCCGCCTCAACCACCGGAGTCTTTATTGAAGGATTCTTACCTAGCTGTTCAGCAACTATCGTGGCGAATGGAAAGACTGTTGATGACCCCTTCATACTTACGTAGTCTCGAGCCCAGGAGGCTGAACATAGAGCCAAACTAAGGCCTGAAAGAATAAAAAACCGAAAATTCATGATAACTCCTCAGAAAGATTAATTTACCAGTCAATGTTGACCACAAAGTATTACAAAAATATGACAACGAAGAAAAAAAGGTGGTAAAAATGTCAAAAAAAAAAATTGGTTCTTCTCATTAATATCTTAGAGTTGATTAAAACTAATATTTATTTTAAGAGTCCCATTCTATGTTACCGTTAAATAACTACCCTTCAACAGGAGTAATATATGGCGCTAAATAAAAGGTTTTATTCTCTTATAGTTTTGTTACTTTTTACTAGTAGCGTGTACGCCGTTCCACCTCCCAGGGGTATAGACCCGCTCGAGGCGAAGAGAAAAGCACGCATTGATAAAATAAAAAGGGAGAAAGCCCGCAGAGACTCAATCAACTGCTACCTAAGAGAGCGAAAAAAAATTAGTGATGGCGGCACAACATGTATATATAAATGTCCCTCAGTGAAGGGAAGAGTTGAGAGTAATAGTATCGGACCTGGATTTAGTTGTCCGACAATGATGAACGTGTTACGGCGAGAATAATAGTTCACAAATTGGATATTAAGTAATCTACACATTCCTGCGCAAGTTTTTCAGTTGATGCCTCTGCCATAACCCTTATCAAGGGTTCCGTGCCAGATGCCCTAACTAAAATGCGACCCTCTCTACCTAATCTATCAGTAACCTGCCTTTGAGCTTTCTTGAATTTATCATTAATCGGCCAGTTTTTTTCTGGTATGAGTGGAACATTTTTCAATAGCTGTGGCAACAATTGTAAATCATCAATAAAGTTAGCAAGGTCATCACCGATAGTGATCACCGCTTCCAAAACCTGTAAAGCGCTAATAATTCCATCACCCGTGGTGTGCATATTTAATACCAAAATATGTCCCGATGTTTCACCACCAAGGAACCAACCATTTTCTTCTAACATTTGTAGGATGTAACGGTCCCCAACTTTCGCCCTTCGGAATTCCAGTCCAAATTTGTTTATAGCTCTCTCTAAACCCAAATTACTCATTGGTGTTCCAACGACACCTTGAACGCTACTCGCTCCCTGTGTCCTGACTCGAATTTTAGTGATTGCATAGAGTAGCTCGTCACCATCAAAAACTCTTCCGAGATGATCAACAAGCTTAAGTCGATCTCCATCACCATCAAGGGCAATTCCATAATCAGCGGAAACATTAAGCACGCTATCCACGAGCTTCTGAGTAAAAAGCGTTCCCACAGAATCATTTATATTTTTTCCATTTGGTTCATTGCCGATCTCTACTACCTCAGACCCAAGTTCTCTCAAAATCTTTCCCGCGCAAAATGATGCCGCGCCATTTGCAGAATCCAAAACAATTTTTTTCCCTTTTAGAGATAAATCTCTTGGAAAACAGGACTTGCAAAATTCTATATACCTAGCAGTAGCATCCTCACAATTCTCTTGCGTGCCCAGGTTCAGAGGGTCAATAGGACAAAATGAGTTTAAGTTATCTTGAATTTGTTTTTCCATAGTTTCTGAGATTTTCTTTCCGGAACTATCGAAAAATTTAAATCCGTTATCATGGAACTTGTTGTGTGATGCACTTACGACGATTCCAGCAGTTGCCCCTATCGATTTTGTTAAGAATGCCACAGCGGGACTTGGAATTATCCCAGCATTCCGCACATTAAGACCTGCCTGGTTTAAACCACTAGCGAGTGCGCTTACTAACATGTCTCCTGATGACCTCGTATCTCGCCCAATGATGACTTCGGTCGCTTTTTTTTTATCTGCCAGGGCTATTCCAGTAGCAATGCCCAGTTTAAGTGCAAATTCAGGTGAGATAGCGCTTTCAGAAACATTACCACGGATTCCATCCGTACCAAATTCAAGAATATTTTCCATCGTTCTTATCAACCAACAGGGATTCCGAACTAACGGCTCTAAAGACTGTTATCATCTCTCTCGTTTCTTTAACATCGTGCACCCTTAGCACCGATGCTCCCTGCATTGCGCACCAAAGAGCCATTGCGAGGCTGCCACCCAATCTGTCAGGGGGATTACTTTTCCGGCTGGATAATTCTGAAATAATTCTTTTTCTAGACAAGCCTACAAGCAATGGACAAATTTTCCTCAGCCTTGAAATTTGTTTTAGAAGTAACAAATTATGCTGGGAAGTTTTCCCAAACCCGAAGCCTGGATCGATAAGTATTCTATTTTCAGCAATTCTATATTCGTAAAATTCATTCACTTTTTGCTGTAGAAAAAATTCAACTTCGGAAACAACATCAACGTAACGTGGACATTGCTGCATGTTTTGAGGATTTCCTTGCATATGCATAATGCAGAACCCGACATTAGTTTCCGCCATTTCGCTCAAAAACTCAAGCGCCTCCTCTGATTTAAAGCCAGAGACGTCATTGATAATGTCCACGCCCATATCAACGGCACGCCTCATAATTTCAGGCTTCATTGTATCTATCGACACGGGTATTTTTAACTCAAAAATTCTTTTTAAAACACCTTCAATCCTCCTCCACTCCTCGCCAACAGAGACTCTTTCGGCCCCAGGTCTCGTGCTTTCACCACCAAGATCTATGATGTCGGCACCTTCAGAGACCATAGTGTCAACCCGCCTTAGAGCCTGATCAACGCCATCAAAGGCTCCCCCGTCAGAGAAGGAGTCAGGAGTCAGATTTAAAATCCCCATTATCAGCGGCCTATCCAAACTCAGTTTAAATCTACCGCAGTCAAAGCTTGAACCATTTGAGGAGCATTTCATCAGCAGACCCCAGAGCTATCAGTCAAATGCAGAGCATCATTCCCAAAAAATCTTACCCCGGACTCGTGGAAATCCGTCAAGAAGTCAATTAGTTGCGGTGGCGGCACCCGGCGGAGCTTCAGTACCACCTTTTTTACTCGACCCGCCTCCCGAGTTAGAGCTATTACCGCCGTCGTTCTCGGGGCCTGATTTAAGGCTGTCTTTCGGCGGCTTCGGTTGTTTTCCTTGCGCAATATCGTCGATCTGCTCTGCGTCAATAGTTTCCCACTCCAAGAGGGCCTTCGCCATCGCATGCATCTTATCAGAATTACTTTCTATGATGTTTCTAGCCACGGTGTATTGCTCATCAATAATTCTTCGGATCTCGGAGTCAACCTTTTGCATTGTAGATTCTGATACGTGAGTGGTTTTCGTAATGCTTCTACCGAGGAATACCTCTCCTTCATTCTCAGCATAGACCATTGGTCCTAATGTATCACTCATCCCGTACCTAGTTACCATATCCCGTGCAAGTTGGGTGGCCCTTTCAAAATCGTTTGATGCCCCAGTGGTCATCTGGTCCATAAAAATCTCTTCTGCTATCCTTCCGCCAAATAGCACCGCTATTGTATTAAGAATCCTCTCTTTGTCCATACTATACCTATCTCCCTCCGGGAGTTGCATGGTGACCCCGAGAGCCCGTCCTCGAGGAATAATGGTAACCTTATGAACTGGATCGGTTTTCGGGAGCATTTTCGCAACGATTGCGTGCCCAGATTCGTGGTAGGCAGTATTTTTCCTTTCCTCCTCTGGCATGACAATAGATTTTCTCTCAGAACCCATGAGAATTTTGTCTTTCGCTTTCTCAAAATCATCCATCTCCACTGTTCTTCCACTGCGTCGAGCGGCAAAAAGTGCGGCTTCGTTAACAATATTTGCTAAGTCGGCCCCTGACATTCCCGGAGTTCCTCTCGCTAAAATATCTGCTTTGACGTCAGAGGCTACGGGTACTTTTCTCATATGTACTTTAAGAATCTGCTCTCTCCCCCGAACGTCCGGAAGAGGTACTACAACTTGTCGGTCGAACCTACCCGGTCGCAGAAGAGCAGGGTCTAAAACGTCTGGTCTGTTTGTTGCCGCGATTACTATAATTCCCTGGTTTGTCTCAAAACCGTCCATCTCAACTAACATCTGGTTTAGAGTCTGCTCACGTTCATCATTTCCGCCGCCGAGTCCAGCTCCCCTTTGTCTGCCGACAGCATCAATCTCGTCAATGAAAATTATGCACGGAGAATGCTTTTTTGCATTTTCAAACATATCCCTAACGCGCGCAGCACCCACACCAACAAACATCTCTACAAAATCTGACCCTGATATGGAGAAAAATGGTACTTTAGCCTCTCCAGCTATTGCCTTAGCAAGTAAAGTCTTCCCGGTACCAGGGGATCCCACCATTAAAACTCCGCGAGGGATTCTTCCCCCTAACTTCTGAAACTTTGTTGGGTCACGCAAAAAGTCTACCAGCTCAGTCACGTCCTCTTTCGCCTCATCGCATCCAGCAACATCCGAAAAAGTAATCACGTTGTTGTTCTCGTCAATCATACGAGCCTTGGATTTACCAAACGAAAACGCGCCGCCTCTTCCTCCTCCCTGCATCTGCCTCATGAAGAAAATCCAAACGGCTATGAGAAGCAACATTGGAAACCAAGATACAAAAATACTCATCAATAATGACGGCTGTTCCTCAGGCTTTGCGGATACGATAACTCCATATTTCATAAGATCTGACACCATCCACAAATCCTGTGGAGCGTTGACCATAAGTTGCCTGTCATCTGTTGTGGTAGCCCTAACAGTTCTTCCGTCGACCACGGCCGACTTAATTGCACCCTGCCGAGCTTCCTCCATAAACTGCGAATAGGAAACTTCTCGACTAATTCCTCTCGTCCCATCGAATTGGCGAAATATGGAAAACAAAATTAACGCTATCACCATCCATATTGCTACTTTTGATACAGTATTATTCAAAACGGTCCCCGATATTTGTTATTGATGCTCAATTGGATTACTATATTCCAAATAAGTTTTTAAATACACTATTATTTTAGTGTTTTTGCCACCAGAAAGCGTTCAGACGACACTTTTTTGGAAGCCATTGGCTTTCTCAACCAAACTTTTTCAAAATACCTAGCTAAATCTTCTCGAAATTTAAGGGCATTAGTGCCAGTTTCAAAAGCTTTGATAACCACCCAGCCATTTTGCTGCAAATTCTGCAAACTGAATTCCAATACTAAATTCACCAATTTCGAAATATTTTCTGAGTCTACAACTTTAATACCTGAGAGATTTGGGGCCATGTCAGATAGAATTACATCAATTTTTCTCCCTTCAAATGCCCCACATATCCTTTTGCGAGCAGACTCCTCTGAAAAATCTCCTTTAATTGGAATGATACCCTCGATTAATTTAAATGGCAGTTTGTCGACCCCAATTATAACGGGCTTCTTCGAATCGATTTTTCTCCTCGCGACCTGTAGCCAACTACCAGGGGCACACCCGAGGTCAAGCACGTTTGAGCATTTATTAAAAAGGCGAAACTCATGGTCAATTTGCAATAGTTTAAAAGCTGCTCTTGATCGAAAACCCTCTCTTTTGGCATCCTTAACATATTTATCCGCTAGAAATTCCTTGAACCACTTTTTCTTCCCCATTTTTTTATTTAAAACTGATACTCTACCTTTAGTATTTGAACCTCTCGTTTTCCTGAAGGGATATCAAATTCTGTCGTATCGTCTTCTGTTTTCCCAATTAATGCCCTAGCTATCGGACTCACGTAGGAAATCTTCCCTTCGCGGATACTAGCTTCGTCTTCTCCAACTATCTGATAACTAAACTCCTCTTCAGTTTCTAAATCCATAAACGTTACCAGCACTCCAAATACTACTCTACCGTCCCTTTGGAGTTCCAACGGATTTATAATCTCAGCTGTAGAAATTTTGTTCTCCAAATCTTGTATTCGGCCCTCTAACATAGATTGTTTTTCCTTTGCTGCGTCGTACTCTGCATTTTCCGACAAATCACCATGCGCCCTGGCCTCCGCAATCGCCTGAATCACAGCTGGTCTCTCTTGAGTTTTTAAAAGATGCAACTCCTCCTTTAACTGATCAAAACCATTGCTAGTAACTGGAGTCCTCTTCATCGCATCCCTAATGTAACGACTTTAAATCATAAACTTCAACCTCAGATGCCGCAAGAGAAGATAATCCATCAACTGCGGCTTTAGCCCCGGCTAACGTCGTGTAAGTAGTAACGCTTTCGCTCAAAGCGCTGGTACGAATTGATCTTGAATCTTTTATTGCGCCCTTTCTTTCCTCAACTGTATTTAATATGAAAGAAATTTGCCCATTTTTAATCATATCAACTATGTGGGGTCGACCTTCAGCCACTTTTTTTACAGTTTCAACTTGAATTCCTCTACTCGCAATGTACGCGGCCGTCCCTTTTGTGGCGACTAGAGCAAATCCCAGAATTTGAAGCTTTCTTGCTAAATCAACCACAGCAGGTTTATCGTGATCGCGGACACTCAGAAAGGCTAGTTTCCCAGGTATTTCGTTAGGAAACCTAACGCCTGCTGCAAGCTGAGACTTTATAAATGCTTCACTAAATGTTTTCCCGATCCCCATTACTTCTCCAGTTGACTTCATCTCGGGACCCAAAATGGTATCGACGCCAATGAATTTGGAAAATGGAAATACAGCTTCTTTTACAGCATAGTGGCGGCATTTTCGATTTTCAGAAACATTTTGAGCATTCAGGGAAACATCCATCATAATTTTTGTTGCTAATTTAGCTAGAGGCATGCCAATCGCTTTGGAAACAAAAGGAATGGTCCTTGAGGCTCTCGGATTAACCTCTAAAACAAAAACGTCTCCATTCTGGACAGCATACTGGACGTTCATGAGACCTTTTACCTGTAGAGCCTGTGCTAACAATAAAGTCTGTTGTTCAATCTGTGAAATGATCTTTTTTTCTAAGGAGAACGCAGGGATACAACACGCTGAGTCGCCCGAATGAACTCCTGCACGCTCAATATGTTCCATAATACCGCCGATGAATAAATCTTTACCGTCGAACATACAATCGACATCCACTTCAATGGCATCATTTAAAAAACAGTCCAACAAAACCGGGGACTCGTTAGATACTTTTACAGCCTCCGAAAAATATTGCGTGAGATCTTTCTCATCCTGCACAATTTCCATTGCTCTTCCTCCCAAAACATAACTGGGACGCACAAGAAGAGGGAAACCGAGTTCCCGAGCGAACATCTTAGCTTCTCCCTCCGTTCTTGCTATCCTATTGGAAGGTTGCAAAAGTGCAAGCTTCTTTAGAAGATTTTGAAACCGTTCCCTATCCTCCGCCAAATCTATGAACTCTGGTTTAGTTCCTAGAATGTTTACTCCCGCAACCTCCAAATCTTTAGCTAACTTCAGGGGAGTTTGACCTCCGAACTGGACTATTACCCCCAATGGCTTTTCTGTATAAACAATCTCTAAAACGTCTTCCAAGGTCAAAGACTCAAAATAAAGCCTATCAGATGTGTCGTAGTCAGTTGAAACGGTCTCTGGATTACAATTTACCATGATAGTTTCATACCCGAGAGCCCTCAGGGCAAAAACTGCGTGGACACAACAATAGTCAAATTCTATTCCTTGACCGATCCTATTAGGTCCGCCCCCGAGTATGAGTACTTTTTTATTTTCGGTTGGATAAGATTCGTCCTCTTCTTCGTAAGTCGAATAGAAATATGAGGTTTTCGAATCGAACTCCCCAGCACAGGTATCAACCCTTTTGAATACAGGTCTTACTCCGAGGGAATGTCTTGCTTTTCGAATCTGGGCCTCAGGTACATCGAGTAGCTTTGCAAGCCGACTATCTGAAAAACCTTTTTGCTTCAATCCAGTCATGAGGTTTCTGTCAATATCTGACATCACAAATTTTTTTAAATTTTGCTCAATGTAAATTAATTCCATTATTTGATTCAAAAACCATTTATCTATTTTTGTTGCTGCATAAACTTCTTCAACCGTGAAATTTTCTCTAAAAGCATTGCTCACCGCGAGAATACGGGTTGAACTCGGTTGTGTTAATTGATTTTTTAAATCATCTTGTTGTAATTCCATTTCACTAAGACCATCTATTCCGGTTTCCAGCCCCCGCAAAGCTTTCTGAAACGACTCCTGAAAAGTTCTTCCGATAGCCATAACCTCCCCAACAGATTTCATTTGGGTGGTTAGCTTATCTTCCGCTAAAGGAAATTTTTCAAAAGCAAATCTTGGGATTTTGGTAACTACATAATCGATTGTTGGCTCGAATGAAGCGGGAATGTTTCCTCCTGTAACTTCATTATCAAGTTCATCCAAACAATAACCAACAGCTAACTTAGCCGCAACTTTTGCAATGGGAAAGCCTGTAGCTTTTGATGCCAACGCAGATGATCTGGACACTCGTGGATTCATTTCAACTACCACCATTCTCCCGTCAAATGGGTTAACAGCAAATTGTACATTTGAACCGCCAGTGTCTACCCCAACTTTACGCAGTATCTCTACTGAAGAACTCCTCATGACCTGAAATTCTTTATCCGATAAAGTTTGGGCCGGAGCAACAGTAATTGAGTCACCAGTATGAACTCCCATTGGATCAAGATTTTCTATTGAACAAACGATTATGCAATTATCATTTTTGTCTCTAACAACCTCCATTTCGAACTCTTTCCATCCAATTAAAGACTCTTCGATCAATAACTGATTAGCTGGGGAAGCTTCAAGCCCATGCCTACAAATTGTTTCAAATTCCTGAGCATTGAAAGCAATCCCTCCTCCAGTTCCTCCGAGTGTAAAGCTTGGTCGAATTATTACTGGGAACCCTGTTCCCTGATTCATGTCCGCAATTGAGGATCGCACTTCGATAGCTTCCTCTAAAGAGTGCGCTAAGCCAGATTTGGCAGTTTCAAGCCCCAGCTCATTCATGGCCATCTTAAACAAACTTCGATCTTCAGCAATCTCAATGGAGGCTTTTTTTGCGCCAATTAATTCCACTCCGTGTCTGTCGAGAGAACCATTCTCAGAGAGTTTTAACGCCAAATTCAATGCAGTTTGACCGCCCATGGTAGCCAGCATAGCATCGGGTTTTTCACACTCCAGTATCTGATTTAAAACCATAACATTCAACGGTTCGATATAAACTGAGTCAGCCATATCTGGATCTGTCATAATCGTCGCTGGATTGCTGTTAACAAGAACTACTTTATATCCTTCGTCCTTAAGAGCTTTACACGCCTGGACACCAGAATAATCAAACTCGCAAGCCTGTCCAATAACGATCGGTCCTGCACCTACAATTAAAACTTTTTCTATATCTTCTCTTCGAGGCATGAAATCTCTTTCGCTAAACTCTAAAAATAATCATCTAACAACCTCCGTTGTACTCCTGATAGCAGTTATAAAACCCTCGAAAATTTCCTCAATATCTTGCGGACCAGGGCAACCTTCAGGGTGACCTTGAAAGGCAAAAACAGGCGCTTTTTTGAGTCGGTATCCTTGAATTGTCCCATCAAATAAAGAACGATGTGTAATTGTAGCCACTTCTTCAAACCCTTCCTCGTCAATAACGAAACCGTGATTTTGAGACGTTATAAATATTTTGCCAGTTTGCAAGTTAATTACCGGATGATTAGCCCCATGATGGCCTACCGACATTTTTACTGTTTTTGCCCCAGAGGCTAATGAAATTATTTGGTGTCCCAGGCAAATCCCAAGACACGGAAATCCATGTTCTATCGCCGCCCTAGCAAAATTTATCGCCTCAGCACAAGGCTCGGGGTCCCCAGGACCATTTGAAAAGACTATCCCCGCTGCACCTACTTTTTTAACGTCGGCAAGTTTTATCCCTGGAGTAAATATTTTAACATCGCAACCCATTCTAATTAGCGTGTTGACAATGTTTTTCTTCGCGCCTAGATCATAGACAATGACAACAAATTCCTTTTCTTTTTTTCCTCGAGGTTTGCCGACATTTCTTGTAAAATCTGCATCCTTCAGACCCCATACCTGCTCGATTAAACTCTTTCCAGATATTCCCGGAAAACCGTTTAAGCGCTCCCTGGCAAAATTCTCCGCGTCTTTTGATTCGAAATCAATTTCACCCGATTCCACGACGATAATTCCATTCTTCGCGCCATTTTTCCTAAGATGAAGGGTTAGTCTCCTCGTATCAATATTCTCAATCGCAACAATCTTATTCCTTAGAAGAAAATCTTGTAAAGATTCCTCCGCCCTATGATTATGGTGGGAGCCGGAAATTTGCTTGATTATTAAACCAGCCAAGTGTGTCTTAAATGACTCCATATCTATATTGGTACAGCCAACGTTTCCGATATGTGGATAAGTAAGCGTAACTAGCTGGTTGCTATAACTCGGGTCACTCAATATTTCCTGGTAGCCAGTCATAGAAGTATTAAAAACCACCTCTCCCATGGCAAAACCATCTGCTCCTACCGAGAGACCATCGAATTTCATGCCGTCTTCTAATATCAATGTCGCTTTTTTACAATTTTGTCTTGACGGACCAAGTAACTTATTTTTATCCAACCAATTATCCCAATCTAATTTTCAATTATTGCCTTTATCTATCAAAGTACAGAAAAAAGAATTGCAAAAATACACCCCTGCCCACTAAGCCAAAATATCGTCCTCAGATTCGAAAAACCGAAAACGTAAAATAACACGTAACATATCCTGATCAAAATATAAACCACTGACATAAGATTAACAAAATCTACTTTCTCTGGAGAAAAAAGTAGAGCCAGGATGAGAGAGGTTGAGAACCACATAAAAGACTCCCAACTATTTTGCTGTGCAGAATTCGCTCGTTCTCTAAAACCAGTTTGTTTGGCTAGCCATTTTCTTGGGTTATTGTTATCGTATACCCGTGTAGATTTTGAAATTCCTGCGCAAATAATTGGTAGTATTCCAGCAATAAAGAAACACCAAAACGCGATTTTGTCCAAAGTTAACTTTCCTCCCTTCTCTCTCTAAAAGCCTGGGCAATTGTACCGAGGTCAGTATATTCTAGTTCCGCTCCATAAGGTACGCCCCTAGCTAAACGAGCAAGTTTTTTATTCTTGGTCGTGGAATGCTCTTTAAAAGAGGATTCTATAGCTTGCGCAGTCGCTTCTCCTTCGGCGGTAAAGTTCGTCGCAACAATAATTTCCTCTACATCTTCTTCTGCTGCCCTTGATAGGAGCCTTTTGAAGCCTAATTCGTTGGGCCCTATCCCCTCAATAAAAGACACTTTCCCCATCAAAACAAAGTACAAACCATTAAAAGCATGAGATTGTTCGACCATAAATAAATCAGAGGGTGATTCAACGATACATAATTTGCTATGGTCTCGTTCAGTATTTTTGCAAATGTTGCACTGAACTCCTTCGCATAGTGTGTTGCACCTCTCACAATTACTAATTTTTCTGAGCGCATCAACGATTGACTCCGATAAATTCATTGCAGTGTCCCTGTTTACGTGTAATAAATAAAAAGCATATCTTTGCGCAGTTTTCGGCCCTACCCCAGGTAATTTTGCTAAAGTTCCCACGAGCTCCTTAAAACTTTCTGGCTGGTCACCTTTAATACCCATTACTAATTTATCCTTAAAAACCGGGAGGCAGGGAGATTCCAGAAGTTACCGACTCCATTTTACTGTCAGACAAATGCTTCGCTTTCTTGATGCCGTCATTTACTGCAATTTTCAGTAAATCTTCCAAAACCTCTAAGTCCTCTTTGTTTCCTGAAAACAAGGATGGATCAATAAAAACTTTTTGAAAAACATTATTACACGTCAATTTAATCTTAATTTTTCCCGATGATGCTTCCCCTTCCACCTGTAAAGTAGAAAGCTCATCCTGTACTTTTTTTAGTTCTTCTTGCATTTTTTGAGCCTGTTTCATCATGTTTCCTAACTTTCCCTTTATCACAGTATCCCCCCTTCCCTATTTGTTGTTTATTGAACCTTTTACAATTTGTCCATCAAATTTTCTGATAAATGCATTTACAATCTCAGACTTTGAAATTTTTTTAAAAGCCTCATTGACTGCTTTTTCTTTTTTTCTTTGCTCGATTTTCAAAAGAGAACCGTCGAGTTTATTGAAAAATTCTGGTCTAAATTCAACCTTACTCCCAATTTTATCCGACACGTAAAGATTCACCTTTTTTATTACTTCCACATCCATCAAGTATGACGAATCAATCTTTACGTGACATACAGAATTAGTCGGAAAATGGTCAAAACTGACTAATTCCGATTGTAATAAAAACTGCTTCACCAGCCCATTTCCTTTCAACCTTTTTACAAAACTAGGCCATGTCTTAACATCTACATTTTTTAGCATCTCCACAAACAAATTTCCATTTTTAGTTGGCCCGTCGATTTTTTCCAACTTAACATTTCCTTCAGAGACTTTGGTTTGATGACGAGAGGAATTTTCTACCGATTTTTTTTTTTCGGATTCTGGACTAGTCGGTAGAAAAGCAATTATTCTAAGAATTGTCATCTGCAGTCCCACAAGCTCATTCGGGGCTAAGTACAAATCTCTCTTCCCCAAAATACAAATTTGATAAAATAAGTTTGCATCCGTTTCGGTTAGCGGTAACTCCTCCGGCAGCGCAATCTTTTCTTCTGTATTCGCTTCTCCCTCAGATTTTAAAATCTTTTCCCGACAAACATTGTGAAAAACAATTGCTAATTGATCGAGAATTGTTCTAGCAGAAGCACCTTTGCTCATTACATCGTCAGAAATTTTCAAAGCTTCTGGTACATCATTTCTGACAATGGCTAGGACTAACGATTTCAAGACTTTACCTGAAATCAAGCCTAACATCTCCAGGACTGTCGATATTTTTATATCCTTTCCACCCGATGCGGCAATTATTTGCTCGGTAACCGAGAGTGCATCGCGTAAGCTTCCCTCTGAAGAAGATGCTATTAAATCGAGAGCATCTCGATCAAATCTTATATTTTTTTTTTCGAAAAGTGTTTCTAAATAGTCTTGAATTTTATTTCTCGGAATACTTTGCAGGCTAAATTTAATACACCTGGAAACGATTGTAAGTGGCACCTTATTAAACTCAGTAGTCGCTAATATAAAAACAACATAGTTAGGAGGCTCCTCAAGAGTTTTGAGCATCGAGTTAAAAGCATGATTACTCAACATATGAACTTCATCGATTATTATGACTTTCATTTTTCCTAACGAAGGAGGGTAACGAAGTTGCTCAAACAGTGTCTGAATCTCCTCAACTCCTCTATTGGACGCAGCGTCCAGTTCAATAACATCCAAAAACGAACCTTCTTCGATGCCCTTGCAACTTTTACACCCTCCGCAACAATCTCCGTGTTCAGGCAATTTGCAATTTAAACCCTTTGCGACTAACCTCGCCAAGGTAGTCTTTCCAACACCTCGTCCCCCAGTGAACAAATAAGCATGGTGAATGTTTCCAGATTTAACCGAATGAGTTAGTGCCTTTACGACAAGGTCTTGTCCAATGACTGAAGCGAATTTATTCGGTCGCAATGAGCGGGCTAGTGCCGTATATGAAATATCGACTCTCCTTTGGTTAATCTTGCGGGCTGCTTTTGATACACTCACCAACAAATGCCTTGGCTGCTTCGTTTCCGACCTGACCAGGTTGACATTCTAGGTAATGTAAAGAGCCCGCAGTATAAGTTTACCAACTGATTTCTTTTTTTTTTATTTTTTCTGTTGAAATTACCAAAATAGTTTGTAACAATAACAGGACTATCAGAACTAAGTTAGTTTAATTTGCAAACTCTTCCTGCATTTCTCGGTATTTCCTTCAAAATCCCTGTTTTTAAACGATGACACAATTGGTAACAGAAATTTCAGATGACAGTTTTGAGGTCGAGGTCTTAAAATGCTCAACCCCGGTGATTGTCGATTTTTGGGCTGAGTGGTGCGGTCCCTGTAAGTCAATCGCTCCTATAGTCGAAGAACTAGCTAGTGAATATCAAGGAAAAGTAAAAATTTGCAAACTAAACATTGATGACAATCCTGAAGCGCCTACAAAGTTCAGTGTCAGAGGGATACCAACATTGCTGTTATTTAAAAATGGAGCGGTTGTATCCCAAAAAGTTGGGGCTGCCGCAAAATCACAATTAAGTGCGTGGATAGATAGCAACACTTAAAAAGCAAAGCCTATATCATCCATAACAATTACTGCTAAATATGTACTTATCGGAACTTAAAGCATTACCTGTAACAAAGTTAGTTGAATTAGCTAGGTCTCTTGATATTGAGACCGCGAGCCGCCTGCGAAAGCAAGAATTGATGTTCGCAATATTGAAGCGAAAAGCAAAAGGAGGAGAACAAATCTTTGGCGATGGAGTTCTTGAAGTTTTACCAGATGGATTCGGCTTTTTAAGATCTCCCGAAGCTTCATATATGGCCAGCACCGATGATATTTATTTATCCCCCTCCCAGATAAGGCGATTTAATCTACACACTGGGGATGCCATTGAGGGAGAGGTTCGGACCCCAAAGGATGGAGAAAGATATTTTGCGTTAGTAAAAGTTGATCAGATCAACGCCCAGTCGCCGGACGCTTCAAAGAACAAAATTTTATTCGAAAATCTGACACCGCTCTTCCCAAATGATCCGATTCGATTAGAAAGGGATATGAGAGGCGAAGAAAACATAACAGGAAGAATCATTGACATGGTAGCCCCTATAGGAAAGGGCCAAAGAGGCTTACTAGTTGCGTCGCCCAAAAGTGGCAAAACAGTTATGATGCAACATATAGCACATTCAATAACAACAAATCACCCTGAGATAAAACTAATAGTCCTGCTGATAGACGAACGACCTGAAGAAGTTACTGAAATGCAAAGATCAGTAAGAGGTGAGGTCGTGGCCTCCACTTTTGATGAACCTGCCGCCAGACATGTTCAGGTCGCAGAAATGGTTATTGAAAAGGCTAAACGTCTAGTGGAACATAAAAAAGATGTTGTGATTCTGCTAGATTCAATTACCAGACTTGCGAGAGCTTACAACACGGTTGTTCCTACCTCCGGTAAAGTTCTTACTGGTGGAGTGGATGCTAATGCTTTGCATAGACCTAAACGATTTTTCGGGGCAGCGAGAAACGTCGAAGAGGGCGGTTCCCTCACTATAATAGCTACTGCACTTATAGAGACAGGTAGTAGAATGGATGAAGTTATATATGAAGAATTTAAAGGAACCGGCAATATGGAAGTTCACCTTGAGAGGAGGTTGGCGGAAAAGAGAGTTTATCCGTCGATAAATATCAATCGCTCGGGAACCAGAAAAGAGGAATTGCTTATCAAGCCTGACTTATTGCAAAAAATTTGGATCCTACGTAAACTTTTACATGACATGGACGAATCACAGGCGATTGAGTTTCTGCTTGATAAGATAAGACAAACTAAGAGTAACACTGAGTTTTTTGATTTAATGAAAAAAGGTGTCTAAGTTAAAACACAAGGTTTAGGATTCACAAAATGAAAAAAGATATTCACCCAAATTATCGAGAGGTCGTATTCGTAGACGTTTCAAATGATTACAGATTTCTCACGAGATCAACGGTAAAAACGAAAGACACTACGAAGTGGGAAGACGGCAAAGAATACCCTCTGTACAAACTAGATACTAGTTCTGAGTCTCACCCTTTTTACACGGGTACTCAAAAAATGGTTGATACCGCTGGGCGGGTGGAAAAGTTCAGACAAAAGTTTGGTGCTAAACGGGGTACGAAGGCCCAAAGTAAAGAATAAAAATAGGGATACACCTGGTATTCGTTCAGTGGTCGAACGAAACAAACTCGACAAACTACTTTCATCGTTTGGGGAATCTCGTCAACCTCCCGGGCTAGTTGCATCCTCAGCGGAATTGGTTCCGGTAACGTTCTTAATAATCATTATCTTCGGGATACTAGCATTTGGAATAGTTGACAGAGAGCCCTGGAAAGGACCAGACACAACCGGTACAGCTCTCATTAACTCATGTCTCACCTCCTTCAAAAACAATTCTCCAGCTACTTGCTTGAATCCGAACTTATATGGAGTGCCAATAGAGGGTGAAGCGCCACTATTTTTCTTTATTTCGGCAAGCCTCATCTATATTATGGATAGTTTTTATCACGTAATGTTTGGCGATTCTATACCCCTTCGACACTATGATGATTTCGGGAGAGTTTTACAAATCACATTTGTTTTGTTAGCGTTAATTGTCCTGTGGAGGGGTACAAAAATACTTGCAATACGCAGAGAGTCCAGACCAGCAGACCCTCTTGGAATAGGGCCCGATGCTTCAACATTCGGTAATAACATAGGAGCATGTGCGGTTTTGCTTGCTATGTCATGTCTAGGAGTTGTTACCCGATGGCATGAAGTGGGTAGCGAAGGTTTATCTTTCTTTTTACAGGCAGTCTGCTTTTATTCGATTTGTCAAAGCCCAGAAAAAACTAAAGAGTCTGCGTTATTTTTTTGTGTTGGCGTAGTAGGTCTATTTCTCGGAACAAGTCTTTTTGTTGCTTTGTCATTTGTTTTAGCATCAGCTTTTACCTTTTTGTTTATATACCCATGGACAGTGGTAAGAAAAAGCTTCTACATTTATACCCTTTGTTTTTTTACTCTCATACTGTTTTTTTTATTGTTGATTTTTCCTTCGGATGAAACTAAAAATCTTTACTCCTGGATCAATCATCAGTTAACTTTTTTCGAATTTCGGCCATTTTATATTTTAAAAAACTGGCTTTGGATGTGGTGGCCGCTCTGGCCGATCTGCTTGGTTATGTTATACAACCTTGCTAAATTTGAGAAATTTAATCAGCCGCATTTACAATTTCTTTGTCTCCTACTAATTACACAATCCTTTTTCCCATTGACCGGTTTCCTTACAAATGATGGTCAAAAATTCATCCCTATGATTCCTCTTACAGTTTTAGCCGCTTTCGGACTATTATTTCTTCCAAAATTAGTTGCCAATTTACTCGACTGGTTTGCGTTATCACTATTCACCTTCTTGGGATTTGTAGTTTGGTTTTATTGGATAGCATTACACACGGGCTTCCCCGAGGAAGTATTTTCCAATATTTTGAGAGCTGCGCCTGGAGTTTCAACAAATATGTATTTCAACGATTTAATCATTGGAGGAATTGTTTCTCTTTTCTGGGTCTATTTAATACTTTGGAGACTTAAATTTGTTCATCCAAATATCTGGAGACCAGTAGTTCTTAGCGCAGGAGGGATTGGACTAACCTGGGCACTGATCATTACGCTATGGGGACCTGCCTTGAATATCAACAGGGGATTTCAGAACATACGTTTGTTACTTGAATCTTTACCCGAAAAGGTAGTTTGTGTGCATGATGAGGATAAAAAGCTTATGGCTATTATCGCCTCTCATAGCAACACTAAGATAATTTCCTTCTCGAAAAACCCTAATAGTAAGAACTGTAAATACTTGTTAGTCAGGGGGACTGCTAACAATTTCACGGTTGACAAACAATCATGGAGTCAATTTTCTCAAACCTACCGTAAGAGCGATTCAAAGAAACGGAAACCTATAACTACATACATTCGAAAATCTTTTTAGCGAAAAAAGTTTTCCCGGTAGAATTTAAGTTCATTGATTGACTCAAGAGTGTCTGCCATCGCGGTGTGAGCACCTTTTTTTGAAAAATTTTTAACAATGTCTGGGCTCCACCGCTTACACAACTCCTTGATCGTGCTAACGTCAACATTTCTATAGCTGAAGTACGCATCAAGCTTGGGCATGTAAAGTCGTAGAAATCTTCTATCTTGATGGATCGAATTCCCACAAAGAGGCGAAGTCCTCGCCGGTACAAATTTGGAAAGATAATCTAAAATCCTAGCCTCCACAAATCCTTCAACCAATGAAGATATCTTAACTTTGTCAATCAAACCACTTTTTTTATGGGTAGTCTTGTTCCAGTCATCCATTTTATTCAAAAAGTAGTCAGATTGCTTCAAGACAAACTCGACCCCATCATCTAAGGGATTGAGATCCCTGTCCGTCACAATAATAGCGATTTCGAGAATTCGGCAGGTATGAGGGTCTAAACCACTCATTTCCATGTCGAGCCAGACAAGATTATCCTTGCGAGTTGAACCCGCATTTTCATGGTTAATATTTTTGTCTTCGTAATTTTTTTTAGGAATACTCATAGATTCTTATACACTTACAGTTAAAACTCTAGGAACAAATTTGGCTAAAACCAGACACAAAGTTTTAAGCAGGTCACAAAATTCGATACTACTTGAGCCACCGCTAGCTTGTTCCTGGAGGATTCCGCAAGCTATATTATCGTCTATAGTGGTGAACGATTCAATCGAGACAGTCGTTAAAACTAAAAAACTTCAGGTAAAAATCTTACGACGTAGAAATTTGTTATCCAGGTTTGAGAAAGTGGAGAAAAGAATCGGCGCTAATATTGATCACCTCTTTCTCGTGGTAGCGAATTTCCCCCCTTTTAATTTAATGAATTACGCTAACATGGCACTAAAAGCTCGGAGCCAAAATATTCCATTTACAGTACTAATAAATAAATCTGATCGCTCTGACACAACCGAGTCTTTTCAAAGAAAGGTGGAGGCACTCATACCATATACATTTCGAGATGATGACCCTGATGGTAAACTGCAGAAAGGTATACAAGTTTCAATCTATGATGAACATCTAATGAGTAATCTAAAATCGGAAATAAAAAAAATTGCGAACACCTGTAAGGGCAGTGAGATGTCAATTTTCTTCATAGGTCAATCAGGTGTTGGAAAAAGTTCTATCATTAACGCATTAATCCCATCTGCAGGACAGAAAACTGGTTTAGTTTCTACGCGCTACAAGAAAGGAAAACATACAACCAGACACTCTAGATCGTTCGAATATAAACTGGTTGAGCACTATAAACAAAAGATATATTTACTGGATACTCCAGGAATTGACTCTTTTGGCGCAGAAGACCTAAAAAAACAAGAAATCTTGAAGTACTTTTCTGAGTGGGATGAGATAAGTCAGAAAAACTTTTTTTGTCGATTTAATAACTGCCAGCACATGCAAGAGCCAAATTGTGGAATTCGAAAATTTTTAGAGTCTTTGGAGCAAGATGGCGACAATTTCAACCACTTGACTAGCCGGTTGAAGTTATGGAAAACTTTAATGCGCGACCTTAATAAAAAAACCTTAAAAAATAACCAAAGCTAACAAGTGTAAAAATTACCATCAATAGGATCAGGCTTCGCCACATTAAACCAATGGCGAATTTCATCGAATTTGCATCTGGTTCTAAAAGGTCAGGCCTGCTAGAGATCTCATCCATATTATCCAACTGTTGGGTTCCGGAAACCGCCGTTGGGATGGTCAAAGATAACATCATTGCTCCCTCTCCCGCCGCTAAAATTAGCCTGTCCGAGTCGGAAGCAGACTTGAAAGTGATATCAGTAGCTTCCAGCCTCCCTAGCGCAAAAGCGTCCTCAAAATTGCCCACTATAGCGAAAATTAAGGCTGTAAATCTTGCAGGCAACCAGTCGACCCAGAAAAAACCACGGCTCGCAACACCTTGAAATACGCTAGGTTCATCCGTTTTGTTCTCGTCCACGTTTTCCGTCGGGGTTTTTTCGTCTGACTCCAGAAAGTTATGGGCATCATTCTTTGAAGGGGCAAAGTTCGCGGTATCAATGGTATTTCGACTCCATTCTCTCTGCGTCAACAGGGCTGACTTATACAATAAAACTCCGACAGGTCCAGGAAGAACGACTAACCAAAATATCGGAGCGAAAAGATTTTTGTGCAAGGATAAAACTAACAACTTCGTGGCCTCTCTCGCTATTTGCCCCGCATCACCGTTTTTTACAGCATCTGTGACGACCTGTTTGGACATAATACTGACAGCCCAGTTGTTAATTTCTGATCTTGCTTTTTCCAGTTCTTCGTTTTTTAGGCAAGTGTTGATTTTTAGGAAAATATTAATGAACCGCTTAAACCCTAAGTTTAAATAAAGAAAAATAACTAAAAAAACAAACGCAAGTATAGGATGAATTAAAAGAATAACTTCCCATAAAACCCAAATCGTCAATGAGCTACCTGATATCATTAATAGCCACGTCAAGAGAGCTAATCTCCCATCCTCAACAGAAACCTTATATCTAATCCAGTTAGCAACCTTGCTCAGATATTTATCTAGAATATCCTCTGTTGGCGTAAGAAAATACTCTAGCAAAAAGGTAATAAATAGACTACTCAGTAGCATGCGATTTCTTATTGGTTATGCATCGAAAATTGAAATGAATATTTTTCACTTAGGAGATAATCTAGTCCCTTTTAGTCTTTAATTTTCCAGGTAGTTTTTCTTTAATTCTAGCTGATTTTCCGGATCTTTCACGTAAGTAAAATAATTTAGATCTCCTGACATCTCCCCTCCTAATGACCTCAATCTTTGATATCAGGGGAGAGAAAAGTTGAAAAGTCCGTTCAACCCCGACTCCTGAAGAAATCTTTCGAACAATAAATGAGGAATTTAGTCCTCTGTTACGTCTACCTAAGACTACTCCCTCAAACGCTTGTAACCGTTTTCTTTCACCTTCGATCACATTGACACTTACTTTAACAGTATCCCCCGACGAAAATTCAGGAATTTGAATCTCACGTTTTGAGATCTCGTTGATTTCCAGTTTTTCTATATAGTTCATAATTGCCCTTCCAAATGTTATCTTTTAATCTTTTAGTTAATAAGGCTTTGCTTTTCGCGAATATAAATGAGCTCGGACTCGGAAAAATATCCCGAATCGATAAACTTACTGATCAAATCTGGCCTGTGTTTCAAGGTTCTCTCAATTGCTTTTTCTCTTCTCCATGCCTCTATAGCTTTATGGTTACCAGATTTTAAGACACTAGGAACTCTCATAGATTCAAAAATGTCCGGTTTCGTGTAGTGGGGGTATTGTAACATTCCCTCCATAAAAGAATCATGCAATGACGACTCTTTGTTTCCCAACGTGCCCGGTAAACGCCTCAATAAAGCATCTAACAAAACAAATGCCCCCAACTCACCACCAGATACAACAAAATCTCCTAAGCTTATCGAAATATCAACATATTTTTGAATAAATCTTTCATCAATGCCTTCATACCTTCCACAGATCAAACAATATTGACTCACATCATCGGATTTCGAGGTCAATTGTTCAATAAAATGTTGATCAAGTTTCTGCCCACACGGCGAAAAATTTATTACTACAAGATTCCTTCCGGAATGTTTTTCGGCAATGGTGTTGATCGTCTTTCGCAGAGGTTCAGCCATCATTACCATTCCAGGTCCGCCACCATAAGGTCTTTCATCAACCGATCCGTAAGAATTACCTGCAAACTCTCTCGGGTTAAAACACTCTATTTCGGCAATTCCCCTTTTTATTGCTCTCCCAGTAACACCAACCTCAGCAAATGCATCAAATAGCTTTGGAAAAAGAGTCACGATGCTAATTCTCATTGATTGTTTTCTATCCAACCATCTGACCAATTAACTATGATCGTCTTCGATCCTCTTTTTACCTCCCTCACAATACCTGGAACATTCGGGATTATAGTTTTTGATGTCTTAAAATGTGTCTGAAATTTCGACCCTCCGATTTCACTTACGGTTCCTAAACCTTTACCTTCTAAATTGACTACCTTAAACCCCATGCAAGTGCAAGAATCAAATTGGGTTAATGTCCCATCATCTAAGAGTTCTTCGAGTATGAGCACATCCGAAAGGCGAAGTTTAGAAACGTCATTCCTTGTATTCAGTCCCTCAATCGTAAAGTAAAATCCTCCATGCAGTACGCGACATTTTGAAACCTTTGCTTCGAAGAACCTATCTTTTATACGAAACATAAGTATTTTGTCAATAAGTATTCCAGACTCGAATTTCTTTCTATTCAACTCATACAGAATACTCAACATGGGCTTTACATAAATTTCACCTTTCAGTCCTCGAAACCTTACAACGGTTCCTAGCTCAAAAAAACGACCGCACTCACCTTTTCGTTCTTTGAAGTCTATTAGATCTGTCCGCTTAGTCTTGACACCGAGGTTGTTTAGTCTCCTAAGCGAGAAAAGGTTCCTGTTCCTAATCGCCCTTTTGCTACTTTTACCCCTGTTTACCAGCCTTTTCTTCAGGTTTGTCCGTGATATTTTTCGCATTCATTTTCACCAATCGAGCAACAGCGTTACTCACTTTGGCACCCTTGCTCACCCAATACTCGATTCTTTCTGAAACAAGCTTTAAATCAATTCCAGAAGCAGATTCAATTGGATTATAGAATCCTAGTCGCTCAATAAAGCGCCCGTCCCTTTTAAAACGAGACTCAGTAGCAACAATGTGGTAAAACGGTCTCTTGTGAGACCCGCCCCTAGTAAGTCGAATGACAACCATAGCTAATCCAAAAATATATGAGTATACCTTCATGTTAAACTGTAGCCAAGAAAAATTTTGTTATTTATCTAAATGTGTAAAAGCTCTAATTTACCTGGTGTTATCCTTAGGCTCTGGATACTTGTCTTCCTGTTTCTAAATAATTTGTCAATTGGTTGGACACATCATACTCAATTAAGTCCTAGGGCGAAAAAAGATATTCAAATATTTATCTCCTCTCTTAATGCTAGGTACAGCATAGATGTGTCTTACCTGGAATCAATCTTCGACAAAGTCAAAGCACAACCAAAGGCACTTAGGTTAATAAAGCCTTCAAAACGAAAGAAATCTCTTGAAATACTTTGGGATGATTACCGTAATCTGTTCGTTAATCAAGATAACGTAAAAAAGGGTAAACTTTTTATTTCTGAAAACCTTACAACCTTGAAAAAAGCTCACGAAATTTATGGGGTCCCGCCAGCTACCGTAGCCGCGATTATCGGAGTTGAGACGAAATACGGTTATCATCAGGGAAAATTTCCAGTCTTCGACACTCTTGCGACGTTGGCGTTCCAAGATAGTGGACGCAGAGAATTTTTCCGGAAAGAGTTAGAATCTCTCATCCTTCTTTATTTTGAACAAAAACTTCCAATTGAAAGATTGAAAGGTTCATACGCTGGTGCATTGGGGATGCCTCAATTTATGCCGAGCAGCTGGAGAAAGTTTGCTGTTGACTTTGACCAAGATGGCAAAACGGATCTTTTAACAAGCTCGAAGGATGCGATAGGTTCAGTAGCGAACTACCTTAATAAACATGGCTGGGATAAAGATATTCCTACTCATAGTCGAGCTGTCAGCGTTTCTGGCTCGAACCCAGAACAATTTTTCACGGATAAACTGCAGGCTGAATTTAAGTATAGAGAGCTAAAAAAAAATGGTTTCAAGGATCCTCTCAATAAAATACCGCTAGGCCTCAACGTCAGTCTTGTTGATCTGAGATTAAAAAACAAAAAAGTTATTTTTTGGTTAGCAACGAATAATTTTTTTGCTGTTACCAAGTACAATCGGAGTTACAAATACGCCGCAGCTGTTTTAGAACTCTCAGAAGCCTTAGAAGATGAGTCTAATTTATAATTAAATTTTACGAATTGTTTTGCTGATGTTGCCTGACAACCTCAAAAAGTGTAACGCCGCAAGCAACCGACACGTTTAAGCTTTCTAAATTACCATGCATTGGAATATGTACCAATTCATCACAGTAAACTTTAGTAAGTCTCCGTAATCCTTTCCCTTCATCACCAAAAACTAAGGCGAGGGGATTGGAAAACTTAGTTAAGAAAATGCTTTTACCACTCTCTCCATCAAGACCATAAACGAAATAGCCTCTCTCTTGCACAAACTCAAGCGCTCTGGCGATGTTCTTTACACGAATATAATTTACCGTATCGACTGCACCGCAAGCAACATGCCTTACGAGTTCGGATAATGGTGAGGAATTGTCCATAGGCGCTATTATATTTCCAAATCCTGTTGCATCTGCATTTCTAAATATGGCACCTAAGTTTCGAGGATCAGTTATTCCATCCAGAAAAATTATTGGGGGTTTAATTTTCCCTTGCGCACCAAAATAATCAAAAAGCCCATCCATACAAGTGGGTTTTATCAATTGATCAACGAAAGCAGCACACCCGTTATTTTTTTTGTCTCTAGTAAGCCTCGATAACTCTATTTGGGAGACCTTAATTACCTGCACATTATTTTGTTGCGCGAGTTGAAGGAGTTTTTTTATTTTGTGATCTTTTCTGTGATTTACAACAAAAAGTTTAGAAATTGATTTCGGGGCAATTTTTAATCTCGTTGTAACTGTATGGTAACCAATTAAAACCATGATACTTTCTAACGCATTTCCGTTAAGATAAAGTCCAGTATAAAAAACCTGTGACTATTAATTTGTCCAAATTATTTTACCGTTCATTTTTTTTCTTTAGAATAGCACTCTTCCGCACTCCATGCTCCCTCGGGTGAAGAAGAGCAAATTGTATTTTCCTATTCGGAATATCTACCCGCATTAATTGAATTAATACACGGTCATAAAGTTTAAATCTTTTTCCAGTTCGTTCTCCCCTTAATTCATGCGAATTCGGAATATATTGGAAAAACTCCTGTCCAAGTTCAGAGATATGGATTAATCCCTCAACGTAAAGATTATCCAAAGTAACAAACAAACCGAAAGGAACCACGTTCGTAATAACCCCCCGCATCTGTTCGCCGATTCGCTCCTGCATATATTGACACTTTAACAAAGCGATTACATCACGAGTAGCCTCTTCCGCTCTTCTCTCAGCATATGAGGCTTGTTCTCCTAAAGCTTCCCATTCGTTAGTGCTCTCGTCTTGTATCTTATAATTACCCTGCGCGCTGACGCTCTTGTTATAAAGAATTTCTTTTATAACGCGGTGAACCAGAAGATCAGGGTATCTCCTGATGGGGGACGTAAAGTGGGTATACTTATCCAAAGCTAAAGCAAAATGGCCTTCATTGCGGGGAGAATAACATGCTTGTTTCATGGTTCGTAAAACCAAATTCTGCAGTACCTCGGAATCTGATCGGGCCTTGATCTGGTCCAAAAGAGAACTAAATTCCTTAGAGGATAGGTTACCGTTAACCTCAAAAGAAATACCCTGTGTTTTGAGATAAAGTTTTAAATTTTCAAGCTTCTCCTCGTCCGGCTCCTCGTGAATTCTAAATAAAGCATTCTTTTTATTCTCGCAAATAAAATGAGCTGCACAAGTGTTAGCGGCAATCATACACTCTTCTATTATTTTGTGGGCATTCGTGCGTCTTACTGGAATTATCTTTTGAATTCGACCATCCTTATTGAGCTGAATGGAGGTTTCAACCGTATCGAAATCTAACCCTCCGCGTTTTTTTCGATACTTATGCAAAGCTTTAAATAAATTATTAGCAGAAAACATAGACAAAATTAATGAATAACTCTGTGAATTTTTAAACTTATCAGTATCTTCATTTTTGATAATTTCCCAAAAATCTTCATATGTAAACCGTGCTCTTGATTGAATGGTTGCTTCATAAAACTGGTAAGCAGAAATCTCCCCTTCTGAATTAACCAACATATCGCAAATGAGAACTAAACGATTGACATTGGGTACTAGTGAGCACAAATTATTTGACAAAAACTCTGGTAACATTGGGATGACTGATCGCGGAAAATAAACCGATGTTCCCCGTAAAGAAGCTTCCTGGTCAATTAAATCGCCAGTACTGACAAAACTACTGACATCGGCGATTGCTACTAGGACTCTCCAACCACCTTTTTTATCGTCTTCGACATAGATAGCATCATCGAAGTCCTTGGCATCAGAACCATCTACAGTAAAAAAACTAATTTCCGTTAGGTCGATTCTATTCTTACTTCTTTCCTCAGAATTTTGAGCGGCTATATAAGAATCTTTTTTTTGCAAAATCTCCTCAGAAAAATCGTGTGGAATTTTATATTTCCGCAAAGCAATATCAGTTTCGATACCTGGCTGATCGCTGTCTCCAATTACTTCAATAATTTTTCCGATGGGAGGGGTCACTTTAGTGGGTTGATCTGAAAGAGACACGACAACCACCTGGCCAACTTTTGCAGCTTGTAGATTGTTTTTCGAAACTACAATATCGTGAATGATTCTTTTTTCTTCGGGAATAACAAGGTGCACCCCGTTTTCGAAAACTAGTCTCCCTACAAGTTCTTTTTGAGCTCTCTCTACCACTTCCAAAATCACGGTTTCGATTCTTTGTTTTTCCCTTCCAGGATGAACTCTTGCAATAACATGATCACCGTGCATCACTTTTAACATCTCAGTTGGGGGCAAATAAAAATCTTCTTTACCAATTTCAGGACGTAGAAAGCCGTATCCATCACTGTGGCCTAGAACGACACCTCTAATTCTTTTCACACTATCTTTTGACAAAGTTTTGTTTCCAATCTATCTTGTTAATGCAACACCGCCCAGATGGCGAAATTGGTAGACGCACTAGGTTCAGGTCCTAGTGGTGGAAACACCGTGGAGGTTCGAGTCCTCTTCTGGGCATATTTAATGAATCATATGTTAGTTCCATATTGTGAATCAATACCTGCAAATGATACTGTTTCTCTCAGGACCTGTTGAAATCATCGGAATTGGTGTTTCGAGGACATGAGCTAACCGGTTCAAATAGTGCTGCGCATTTTTTGGCAGTGAATCCCAGCTTGTGACATCTTTAGTCGAACACTTCCATCCTTTCAATTGCTCATAAATGGGCTTGCGTTCTTCCCCTCTTCCAAAAACCGAACTCAATTTATCGCTATTTTCATATCTAACACAAAAGAATATCTCCTCTAAATCATCTAAAACGTCTAATTTGGTAATACAAATCCGAGATACGCCATTTACCTCGATAGACTTTTTCATTGCGACACAATCAAACCAACCTATTCTCCTGGGTCTCCCGGTTACCGAACCAAACTCGGCGCCTCTATCAGCAATATGCTTGCCTAAATCTGTAGTTATTTCAGTTGGAAATGGACCCGACCCAACCCTAGTAACGTAAGCCTTGGCTATTCCCAAAACATCATTAAAGTATTTCGGACCTAATCCAGAGCCAGCTGCTGCCGCACCAGCAACACAATTACTGCTAGTAACAAACGGGTAAGTTCCATGATCTATATCTAACAGCGTTCCCTGGGCTCCTTCAAACAAAAACTTTCTTCCCTCCTGAAGACCTTTGTGCAATTCACTTCCAACATCTACCGAAATATTGGATAAATATTTCGAGTAATTTTCAAATTCCGCGCAAATTTCATCAGCGTCAAAGTCCTTAGGACTACCTTTGTATCCATAAATATGCTCTAACAGAAGCTTATGACGAGATATCAGTGTAACTAGCTTCTTGCGAAAATGATTCATGTCATGCACTAAGTCAGATACTCTCAACCCACGCCTTGCTATCTTATCCTCATATGCAGGTCCTATTCCTCGCTTAGTTGTTCCAATTTTCTCATTACCCATTTTTTCTTCGTTAGCACAATCAATTAAAGCATGGGTTGGAAGTATCAACGGACAGGATAAACTAATCTTTAATTTGCTTAGCACATTTAAACCTAATCTCTCCAACGACTCTATTTCCCTTATCAAGTCTTTCGGAGATAATACGACACCATTCCCAATATAACATTCGACATGTTGATGCAGAACACCAGATGGAATTAAGCTTAAAACTACACGCTCACCCCCAACTACTAGGGTGTGACCAGCGTTATGGCCCCCCTGAAATCTTATGACTGCGTCGACATTCTCAGTTAATAGATCAACTACTTTACCTTTACCTTCGTCGCCCCACTGGGTTCCAACTACAATAATCGTATTTTGCTTCGTAATCTTGTCGAATAGGCTGTTGCTCTGATTGTTTCTGGAATTTGTGTAGGACCTTCTACTCACAAAGTTGTTAAGTTTTTTTACATCAAAACTAAAACCGACCGCTGCTCGTGAATCGCCTGTAATAGTTCTTACTTTTTCATACCTCCCTCCACGAACAATTGCCTCATGCCATTCGCTTGTGTAGAGAGAAAACATGATGCCGGTGTGGTAATGATATCCATCCAAATCTGCAAGATCTATGAATATGTCCCACCCCGGACTCTCTAGAAATTTTTCGTTAGATTTTACACTTGTTAAGAAATATGAAAGTTCAGCGATGGAGTCCTCTATTAATTTAGTTTTTGGCAACGCTTCACGGGCACGATCCAGAATATCAAGTTCGCTTCCTAAGCCTCCGTACAATTGAGACAGTATAACTAACGACTCAAGTGTTTCTTCCTTGATCAAGTGCGCTATTTTTCTTAGGCCTGTGACATTTTTACTCCTCAGTAAATCAATCACTAACTTTTGATTCTCAGCTAAAGATACATCGTACTCACACAGACCTAAAAATATTCCGCGGTGTGTGACGTTAATGGTACCGCTATTTATGTTTACAAGCTTCAGTGATTGTAAGGCAATCAGTTGAGCTTCTATGTCGTACTTAACGTTATTCCCGCCGAAGATTTCACATCCGAGTTGAAATTGTTCCCTCGAAGAGTAAAGACCGTCCGGCGTTGAATGCAGCACCGCGCCCCCATAACAATATCTGCGGACAGATGGCATTTCGTTTTTGGAACACAAAACATTATCGATTCTCGCAATCTGGGGAGTGATGTCGGGTCTCAGTCCCAGCAGTTCTCCTGACAGCGGATCAAAAGTGGAAAAAATCCGGGAGTCAAATTTTTCTGCCTCATTTAATTGGAGGGCTTTTACAAACTCAATAAGGGAGGGAATTACGAGCAAATAACCTTTCGACCTATAGAAATCGGTTAGAGTCCTTCTATAAAACTCCAACCTATCTGCATCATCCGGGTACATATCAAATGTGAATTCAGGAAGAGACCTTCTATCCATTCGATATTAACTACCTTTCCTCAGTTTCCTAATTTCCACCTTTGTTAGACTTAAAAAATTGGAAAAAATCGGAATTTGGATCGGTTATAATTAGATCGGAGCCATTTTGAAAACTCTCTCGGTACGCTTGAAGGCTTCTATAAAATTCAGCAAAGTCAGGATCCTGCCCGAATGCATCTGCGTAAGCCGATGCCGCCTCAGCATCTCCAACACCCTTAATATCCTGAGCCTGCTTATAAGCCTGCGCAAGAAGCCCAACTCTCTGACGATCAGCATTGGCCCTTATTTTTTCTGCTTCTGCCGCTCCCTCTGATCTTCTCTCACTTGCTATTGCTTTCCGTTCAGACTCCATCCTTCGGAAAACCGAATCTCTAATCTCGTCCGCGAATTCGACTTTTCGTAACCTAACGTCTACAATCTGCACTCCAATTTGCGTTGCATCCTCAGCTACCCTTCTTGTAACGCTTTCCATTACCTCCTCTCGCTCTCCAGAAATTACATCATTTACCGTCCTAGTAGCTATCTCGTTGTTCAGTCCGTCGCGTAATGCTCTTGAAATTCGGTCGTTTGCGCTCGCAACTCTGCCAGCAACACTAGTGTAGAAGAGTTTGGCATCCTGAATTCGCCATTTTACGTAAGTGTCAACAACTACGTTTTGTTTCTCCTTCGTAATAAAGCGGTCCGCGTCGGGGGTATCAATAGTTAGAGTTCTTTTCTCAAGGTAAATGATATTCTGTAGAGGCTGTGGAAGCTTAAAGTAGAGACCAGGCTCGTTAATGACTTTCTTGATCTCACCCAACGCAAAAACCAATGCGAATTGCCTTTGGTCGACTACAAAAAGACAGGAAGAAACTAACCAAAGCGCTCCGAGTATAAAAATTGCAAAAGTAATAACCTTATTCATAGTACCGATTTCACCTAACCTCTCTGAGCCGATCCCTTAAATTAGCATTTCTACCATCCCCAACTATACCTCGAACGGTCGACCCGATATTTTGAGTGGAGGAACCACCCCCCGACTGGCCAGTTTGCTGATTGGAGCCATCTCCTCCAGGAAACCGTTGTCCGCCCGAACCACGCTCTCTAACCAACTTGTCCAGTGGAAGGTAGAGCAAATTACTACCAGATTTGTTTTCAACCATCACTTTACTTACGTTTGAAAAAACTTCTTGCATAGACTCTAAGTATAGGCGTTCGCGAGTTACTAACGGAGCGTTCTTGTATTCCTTGACTAACTTTTTAAACCGCTCACTATCTCCCTGCGCGGTTGCTATAACTCGTTCTTGGTACCCTTCTGCCTCCTCAACTAACCTAAAAGCTGCACCTCTCGCTCGCGGGATAACATCGTTCGCATACGCCTGTCCCTCATTTTTGGTCTTTTCTGCATCTTGCGCTGCTTTTATGGCGTCACTGAATGCTGCCTGCACCTCCTCGGGAGGCTGAACATTTTGAATGGTAAGATTCACAATGGTGATTCCGGACTCATACCTATCAGCTATTTTCTGGGTGATATTTAACGCTTCCCTGCTGATTGCTTCTTTATTCTCATATAGAACCTGATCAGCTATGCTCCGTCCGACGACTTCCCTCATTGCTGTTTCGGCCCCTTGTCTCACGATATCGTCAGGCCTAACGTTGTTAAAAACGTAAGCTTCCGGATTTCCGATCCTGTACTGAACGGCAAATTGAACGTCTACTATGTTCTCATCACTGGTCAGCATTAGAGAATCTCTTGCAGATGTTTGAGCCTGATTGTTCCGTACCCCCACGGTTGTTTGCCTTAGCTGGGCAAAATTTACGATCTCATGGGAGTCGACTGGATAAGGTACCCGCCAGTTAAAGCCAGCGTTCGCGGAATACTTGTACTCCCCAAACCTTAAAACTAGAGCGGTGTTTCCCTCTTCGACTATATAAAAACCGGAAGCGAGCCAAAGAAATATGAACCCCAAAAATCCGCCAGCTGCCAACTTTTTGTTGAATTTAATTGGAGGCAGCCCCCCAGATGAGCCGCCGGTATTTGGGTTCCAATTGCCATTACCCCGCTGCTTCTTCGTGTTTCCGAATAACGATCCTAACTTTTTATTGAAATCTCGCCAAACCTCCTCAAGGTCGGGAGGCTCGTCGCTTCCACCTCGACTTGATCTTCGGCGCCCTTCGTTTGGTCCACCGTTATAACCATCGTCTTGGTCTTCCGATCGAGAATCGGATGATTTTCCCCATTTAGGGTCTTCAGTTCCCATATATCTCCAAATTCAAAATTCTGTGTTACAAAAAAACGCTACCTAAAATAAAGACTCTCTTTTCTTTGAATAGTTCTCCTCGAAACGATCATCTACGTCTTCTTCTGCACTCCCGTAGTTAGCTGGTTTGTTCGCTACGTAGTCACAACGCTCTAGAAAATGTTTTTGTTCGCTAATTGCTTTCTTCAACAACTCCAAACCGACTTTCGTCTCCGCACTACCGAAGACATCTCTTATCCTACCATATTGATCACGCCTTACACCGGGCTCTTCTTTAATTAGATCGATTTTATTAAACATATTAACTCTAGGTATTTTTTGGGCACCAACCTCGTTCAACACATGAATTACATCTTGGAATTTTTGCTCCCACAGAGAATCACTCCTATCTACAACGTGAATTAATAAGTCAGCATTTATCGCTTCTGACAGAGTCGCCTTGAAAGACTCTATTAGGGTATGAGGCAAATCCTTTATAAAACCCACCGTATCTGAAAGAACAAAATAATTTTGATTTTCTAGGAAAACACGCCTGGTAGTCGTATCAAGCGTTGCGAATAACTGGTTCGCTGCATATACATCTGCTTTTGTAAAAACATTGAATAAGGTTGACTTACCGGAATTGGTGTAACCAATTAACGAAACATTATATGCACCACTTTTTTTTCGGGATTTTCTTCTGTTGCGACACTGATTTGAAAATCGCAACAATTGATCATTTAATCTCCTAACTTTTTTACCAATTAGTCTTCTATCCGTTTCCAACTGGGTTTCTCCTGGGCCACGAAGTCCAATTCCCCCTCTTTGCCTCTCAAGGTGCGTCCAGCCACGAACTAATCTTGTCGAGAGATATTTTAATTGAGCTAGTTCAACCTGAAGTTTTCCCTCTTTTGTTCTTGCTCGGTTTGCAAATATATCGAGTATTAAAGCAACTCTATCTATAACCCTGCATCCCAAAAGTAAAGTAAGGTTTCTCTGCTGAATTGGACTTAAAGGCTCGGAAAAAATAACTAACTCCACCCTGCTTTTTTTACAGTAGATTTGAAGTTCACTCGCTTTTCCTCTAGACAAAAAAAGCGAGGAGTTAACTTTCGTTTTTTTTGATTTAAACAAAAACTCAATACAACAACCCGCGGAGCGGACTAAGGAAATCATTTCCTCAGTATCTGTTAACCGATTTTTATCAATTTCCAGAATAGTAACCAAACCAACGCTACTTGAAGCTTCAGACCTTTCAATCATGAGTTTTTGCGCGTTTAGGGGAGCAGTACTCAGTGAACTACTCCGAAGCGAAGTGAAACCAATATCTTTTCATTTCGGCTTTTATTCATTAATTGCAACCGATTTGGCGGGAACTATTGTAGAAATAGCATGTTTATATACAAGCTGAACAACACCACTCTTTAATAAAATAACGTATTGATCAAATGATTCTACCTGCCCTTGCAACTTAATCCCATTTACTAAAAAGACTGATACCTGCACCTTCTCCCTTCTTAGGGCGTTTAAAAAAGGGTCCTGTAAACCGTGATTCCCCGCCTTTTTTATTTCTTTTTTTTCCATGCCTTAGTTTAAAACAATTTTTTACATACTTCAGTCTTATTTATCTTTTAAATATGGATTTGCTGAATTTCGCATGGTAATTCGCAAAGGGGTTCCGAATAACTTACATTCTTGCCTAAAACCTTTTTCTAAATATTTTATATAGTCTCGACTTAAATTATTCAATCCACTCCCGTGAATAACAATAACCGGAGGGTTGCGTCCGCCCTGGTGGACATATCGCAATTTCGGCCTGAATCGACCTCTAATTGGTGGTGGATGGTTTAACGTCAACTGACGCAAAACGGAATTTAGTATCCCGGTCGGTAATTCAGTCAAAGAGGCATTGTATGCAGTTCGCACGGACTTCATTATTTCTTTAAGACCAAATCCCTTTAGAGCGGAAAAAAAATGTATCTTTGCCCAGTACAAAAATCTCAGTTTCCTACCAATCTGAATTTTAAATAACGACTTATTCGCAAAATCAACGTTATCCCACTTGTTGACACCAATGACCAATGCGCAACCGGCCAACTGAATCAAAGAAGCGATATGTAAGTCTTGATCAGTAACTCCCTGTGTACCATCTAAAAGAAGAATAACGACGTTAGATTGTTTAACAATCTCAAGGGTTTTAATTACCGCAAACTTTTCTAACATATCTGATATTTTTGTTTTTTTTCTTATACCCGCAGTATCAACAAGGTAATATTTTCTTTTTTGCCATGTAAAAGGAATTTTTAACGTGTCGCGCGTAGTCCCTGGCATATCACAGGTTACAACTCTATCTTCACCGAGTAATTCATTTATGGTTGTCGATTTTCCAACGTTCGGTCTTCCTACTACTGCGAGTGAAATTCTCTCCGTATCCTTTTCTTTTTCGAAGAATTGATTTGCCAATGGCCTATGCCGAAAACTTTTATCTATTTCTCCGATCAATGTAGCGATACCGTCTCCATGAGAAGAAGAAATCGGAACCAGTCGTTCAAATCCAAGCTCATAAAATTCAGCAAGGTGGGCCGCATCAGCCATCCCCTCTAATTTATTTACAGCGAGTATGACTAGTTTTTCTATTTTTCTTAACTCTCCAGCAATCTCAATATCCGAGGGACAAAGTCCTGCTCTACCATCAACAAGGAAAACAATGCAGTCACCCTGAAACATGGCCTGTTGAATTTGTAGGTCGACTTTTTTTTCCAAATCACCTGAAATCTGGCCCAAAATTCCGGCAGTATCGATGACAAAAAAATCGGTATTACCGGCAATACACCTTCCGTACTTCCGGTCTCTCGTTACTCCAGGCCTATCAAAAACGAGAGCGTCACGTGATTTTGTTAAACGATTGAAAAGAGTAGACTTCCCGACATTGGGTCTACCAATGATCGGGACTATTGGCACCATCTAAGATTCTCTTTTTTTTAAGAGTAATGTACGTCCATCTGCGTCAGTTATCAATAAACCGGATTGAGTAGGAAAGAAACTGATGATATCTGATTTGCTACGTAAGTCGTACCTGCTGATTATTTTCCCATCTAAAATGGAAAGTCCGTGTAAAAAACCAAATGAATCAATAATCCACACAGAATTTTCCCAAATTACAGGTTTCGACAAACCTCGATAGCTTAAACTTTCATTTTTCCAAACCCTGCGGTTTTTCTCTCTGTCGAACAGTGTTACGTCGTCTTTCAAGCCAACAGAAGCAACATGGGGGAATTTAAAAAATCCTGGGAACAGAATATTTTCTCGCGCTTCCCATTGATTATCACCCGTTCCTTTATCTACACACACGAGTTTCGTTTGGTAAACGCTACTGCAAATTTCTTGCCCATCTAAAAATGGTACGCCCAAAAGATCAATAATTCTCTCTACTTCGTTTTGACCTTTCGGGAAAGCAAGCCTAGTTTCCCAATAAATGGAACCCGTTTTCGAATTTAAAAACACTATTTCCCCACCCGCCAGGTTGACTGCCAAATTTTTTTTCTCCTTCGCAGATCCAGAACTTTCGTCGTCTATAAATCCCATATCTGACTGAGCGTGTAATATCAGCGGCATGGTTCTCTTCGAAATACTCCAAAGTAGTTTCCCTCCCGATTTATCGTACGCAATAATCTTATTGTCCTCTTGTCTGACGATGACTCCCAACTCTCCTATTTTTGGAGCCACCCTAACGATTCCGTTCAGCTGTGTTGACCATAAAACTTTCTTTTCGGAATTATAAAATATCAACTTTCCACCTGCCGAAACAAAAGCAAAGTTGTAAGAATCTTCGCTTACTTCAAAACTTACCTGAGACAAAGAATCGAAACCTAGTTCTATTTCCTCTTTAACATCACCGGTGGCAAGACTTACAATCGTCAGGTCTCCATTTTTGGAGGGCAACAAAACATCATCACCCAAAACCGATGGTACTGACACGATAGCAATACTTCCGGGATCAGCTATAGACTTATTAACGAACTTCCATGCCCTTTCTACCGCAAAAGTTTCCTCAAATCTTTGAAGAGAACTAGGTTTAATTTTTTCTGTTCCCAAAAAAGCACAGCCGACACTTGTAAAAAAAATGTTTATTAACCAGAAATATTTAACCACTTGCTTAATCTTTTTTTACTTCAAGCTCGTTTAAGGACGCCTCTATCGTAGCTAATTTCCTGCTGATAAATCTGGTTACATCCTGATTACCTCCGTTTTGATTATAGTAATCTAAGGCTTTAGACCAGTCTTTCTTAGCAGAGTCGAAATTTCCCATGGTTGCAAACGCATCTCCTCTTCTATCAAGAATAATCCCGACCCAGTGCTCCGGAATATTTTCAGGAATAATTTTAACCACCTCTCCGGGTCGATTTAAATCCAAAAAAATACTACTTAGTCGAATGATTGCAAGCCATTTAACCTGTGAATTTCCGGTCAACCCCTTCAAAATTGATGCGGCCTGATCGCTCTGACCATCAGATACAAGGGCTTTCGCGACCAACAGGCCAGCAAGACCAGACTGGAGAGTGTCGGAGTAATCGTCAGAAATCTCCGTATATAAACGGAGTGCGACATCTAAGTTCTGCGCTTCTATTTGTTTTTCAACACTATTCAAAATATTAGAGGCTTTTTCTTTCTTGTAGTTATTCCACAGTTTCCATCCATTAACGGACGCGACGATTATAAATACAAGACTTAAAATCGAGGTAATCCATTTCCCGTTTGCTTTCCAAAATGCTTTTAAATTTTGCATTTGTTCTTGTTGCTCTAAATCCTCTCTCATTGGTAAAGGTTCCCATCGTTATGTTTATTCTTAAGTAAAAATTCAGCCAACTCTCCAAACGGCATCTTTCTTTGTTGACCTTCTCTTTCCTCATTATTCAACCATCTCACGTTAACGTGCTGAGCTTTCATTTCTTCTTCACCGAAAATCGCTAAGAATTGGGCTCTATTTCTAAACGCTCTTCTTACCTGCGCTTTCAAACTCGATTCTGTTAAATCCACTCTGACCGAGATTCCTTCTTTTCTAACCCGTTCCGCTAATTCTATGGCCATCATTTTTGCAGCTTGACTCGTATGGGCACAATAAAGATCTAGAAAGCAACCTTCCTTGTTACCGTATTCCGTCTCAAGGATCTCGGCTAGACGCTCCATACCGATCGCGAATCCGCAGGCTCCCTGCTGCGACCCACCCAATAACGGCACCAAAGCATCATATCTACCTCCCCCACAAACAGTGTCCTGAGCACCTAGTGCGCTCGCTTTCCACTCAAAAACTGTCGAACTGTAGTAATCCAATCCTCTCACCAGTTTGAGGTCTACCTCATAGGGTATTGAATAACTGTCTAATAAAGATAACAAATTTTCAAAATGTGCTTTTGAAGATTTTCCCAAAAAGGATGAAATTTTTGGCGCCTCGTTTTTCAATGTACCCAGATTTTCATTTTTTGAATCTAAAATTCTTAAGGGGTTTTTTTTCAATCTTTTTAAATTTTCATCATCCAAAACGTCAATATATCTCTCGAAGAATTCCCCCAGAGCCTTCACATACAGAGTCCGTTCCTCGGAAGTTCCTATCGAATTTATCTTCAAAACTGGTTGTAGATTACCACTTAAACCGATTGCCTGCCACACGGCTTTACACATAAGAATTAATTCGGCTTCGGACTCAAATCCGTCATATCCTAGCATCTCAACTCCAAATTGGAAAAACTGCCGATATCGACCCGCCTGAGGTCTCTCATGACGAAACATTGGCCCGTAGTACCAAAGTTTTTTTGGTTCGTTATAAGTTAAATTGTGTTGCACTGACGCTCTAACGACGGCAGCTGTATTTTCTGGTCTCAAGCTGTATTTCTTACCATTCAAATGATCTTCGAAAGAATACATCTCTTTCTCAACAATATCCGTAACTGCTCCCAATCCTCTCAGAAAAAGTTCCGTTCTCTCAAGAACCGGCGTTCGAATCTCCTCAAAACCGTAACTACAAAAAACTGAAGAAATTTTTTTTTCTAAATCCCTCCAAATCCGCAGCTTTTGAGGTAGCAAATCATTCATTCCTCTGATAGCCGAAATCTTTTCCAACAGCGGTTAATCCTTTCCTGTTTTTGAATCTAACTTGCCATAGCGTTGCTTCACATATTGACCAATGAGATCCTTGAAATCGTTTATTATGTTTTCACCCTTTAATGTTGGGCCACGTTTTCCATCAATAAATACCGGGGCAACTGGCTGCTCGCCGGTGCCAGGCAAACTTATTCCTATATCAGCCTGTTCGCTTTCGCCTGGTCCATTTACTACGCAACCCATCACCGCAATGTTTAAATTTTCACAGCCTGGGTATTTAACCGACCAATCTTTCATGCTGGTTCGAACATAAGATTGAACGTTCTCCGCCAATTCCTGAAAAAAAGTAGATGTAGTTCTCCCACATCCTGGACACGCGATAACCTCCGGGGAGAACGCCCTTACTCCGAGTGACTGTAAAATTTGCTGAGCAACGTACACTTCCTCTCTTCTATCTCCCCCTGGCTGCGGAGTCAAAGAAACCCGGATAGTGTCACCAATACCATAGTTCAATAAAATCGATAACGCAGAAGCGGAGGAGACTATACCTTTAATACCCAGTCCTGCCTCTGTTAAACCAACGTGCAAAGGAAAATCTGATGTCTTATATAATTCTTTGTAAACTGTTACGAGGTCTTGCAATTTCGAAACTTTAGCCGAAACCACTATTTTATTTTTACCCATACCCAACTGCTGAGCTTTTCGAGCGCTTCCAAGCGCCGATTCAACAAGTGTTTCCCTCATGACTAGATCAGGAGTTTTTGGATTCTTGAGTGAAGCATTGTAATCCATTCGTTTGGCCAGCAACTCTTGGTCTAAACTTCCCCAGTTAACCCCTATGCGGATGGGCTTATCTAGACGCATTGCTATTTCGATCATTTCTGCAAAATGAGTATCCTTTTTTTCCCCTCTCCCGATGTTTCCAGGATTGATTCTAAATTTTGAAAGAGATTCTGCACACCCCGGAAAGTCCCTCAAAAGCTTATGCCCATTAAAATGAAAATCTCCAATAAGCGGGATATTACAATTCATTCGATCTAGCTGATTTCGAATATCGGGTACTGCTTTCGCTGCCTCCTTACTGTTTACGGTTATGCGAACCAACTCTGAACCAGCATCGGCTAAGTCTTTAATTTGAATAGATGTTTTGATAACATCAGCCGTGTCCGTATTTGTCATGCTTTGCACAACTACAGGGTTGCCTCCACCTAAATTCACTCTATTGTTTAGCCAGCTTACCTGGACGTGGTTTCTTTCCCGCTTTAGCCGGGAACTCACAACACCCTCGCAATTTTAGTCTTTTCGCAGGAGACTGCCTTTGAAATCCTATTGTTTACTACTCCAGCTAATTGCCCACAAGCGCCTTGCACATCATCCCCGCGTGTTTTTCTAACCGTTGAAACATAGCCTTTCTCTTGCAATTTCATTTGAAAACCCTTTATTCGCTTCTCAGATGGTTTCCTGTAAATACCACCATTAAACGGATTGTAAGGAATAAGATTAAATTTCGCATTGATTCCATAATCGCTCATTAATTCAGATATTGCAAAAGCGTCTTGAATCGAATCGTTGACTCCATCAAGGAGGACTATCTCAAAAGTGATAAATTTCCTAGGAGCGCTTTCCTGGTAACCGCTGCATGCGGTCATGAGCTGTTCCAAAGGGTATTTTCTATTTATAGGGACTAATTGGTTTCTCAGTTCGTTGTTCCCCGAGTGGAGTGAGATTGCTAGTGAAACTGGACAATCAACTTTAAGTTTTTCAATAAAAGGAACAATACCGGAAGTCGAGACGGTTACTTTTCTGCGAGACAATCCGTACGCATGATCCATAAGCATAAATTTTAAGAATTCTTTCAAATTCTTGTAATTTAGCAATGGCTCTCCCATCCCCATCAGCACTACGTTTGTAACGTCACCGACATTTGAGAGAAAATTTATTGCCCACATTTGCCCTAGCATTTCCCCTAAAGTCAAATTTCTCGAAAAACCCTGGTTACCCGTCGCACAAAAGGAGCAGTCAATCGCACATCCTACTTGAGACGACACGCAGGCAGTGACCCTATGACCTTCAGGTATAACGACAGACTCTATAACCTCCCCGTTGTCGAGCTTAAATAACCACTTTACAGAACCATCTGAAGATTTTGTCGATTGAATTACTTCAGGAATGCGAATTTCAAGTTCTCGGCTTAAAAACTCTCTGAAAGACGCTTTCAAATCAGTCATTTTGGAAAAATCGCGGACTCCCTTTTGGTGTAGCCATTTTAATACCTGAAGAGCTCTAAATTTGGGTTGGCCATTATCCATGAATAACCGTTCAAGCTCTGGTTTAGTAAAATCCAACAAATTCATTACCGAAATTACCCCTTAAAAAGTTTAGAACCCCGGGAAAAAAAATTCTATCTCATATTTTGCCGTATCTAAGCCGTCAGAGCCGTGAACTGCGTTTGCATCAATACTGGTTGCGAAATCAGCTCTGATAGTGCCTTTTTCTGCTTCCTTCGGATCAGTAGCCCCCATAAGGTTCCGGTTTTTTTGAACAGCATTCTCACCCTCTAAAACTGTCACCATTACGGGTCCAGAAGTCATAAACTCTACCAAAGCGTTAAAAAAAGGTCTCTCACGATGAATTTTATAAAAGGACTCTGCTTGTTCAGTCGTAAGAGACAGCATCCTGGCGGCCACTATCTTTAACCCATTTTTTTCAAACCTAGTGTAGATTTCCCCAATTACATTGTTTTGAACTGCATCTGGCTTAATAATAGACAACGTTTTTTCTAAATTCATGTGTATTTACACCTTTGTTAAAATTTCACTCTTATTTAAATTATTTAGTTCCGCAAAACCTTTACAGACATCAAATTATAATGTAATCATACGACTATTAGGAAACCTTTAGAAATAAGGCTTGTCTTAAATCAATAAATAATGTAAGGAGAAGGTAATGATACCTGACATGAGTCAACTAAGATCGACTGGAAACGCTGAAACAGTCGCGGTTAAGAACAAAGTATTGAAGAACACGTACATGTTACTGTCGGCCTCCATGATACCGACCGTTGCCGGAGCATGGTTAGGAATTAAGAGCGGATTCTCTCTATTTGCGGGCAGTCCTCTCATAAGCATGTTGTTGTTTTTAGGGATCGCATTTGGATTTTTTTACGCAATTGAAAAATTTAAAAATAGCCAAATCGGGGTTTATCTGCTTTTAGGATTTACGTTTTTTATGGGGCTCATGCTATCCAGGCTAGTAGGTTTTGCATTAGGTATGCAAAATGGAGCTCAGTTAATAG
>MDTD01203152.1_pt1 | contig 45193 bp, 43 predicted proteins | sample 811221 | NCBI WGS metagenome assembly MDTD01 (sample SAMN05326646, study PRJNA326480) | marine metagenome | isolation source: seawater | place: Pacific Ocean: South West | collected 2011 | reverse complement strand
TCGGCTTCGCCGGTGGGCCCGAACCGCTGATCAAGGCGATGGCCAAGATCCAGTCGCAGGTGACCACCAACCCGAGCTCGATCTCGCAGGCGGCGGCGGTCGCGGCGCTCAACGGGTCCCACGACTTCCTGGCGCCGCGCAACGCCGCCTTCAAGAAGCGGCGCGATATGGTGGTGAAGCTGCTGAACGAGGCGCCGGGCATCGACTGCCTGACTCCGGAGGGCGCGTTCTACGTCTATCCGAGCTGCGCCGGCACCATCGGCAAGACCACGCCCGAGGGCACGCGCATCGCCACCAGTGAGGATTTCGCGAGCTATCTGCTGGAAAGCGAAGGGGTGGCCGTCGTCCACGGCGCAGCTTTCGGCCTCGACCCGCATTTCCGCATCTCTTACGCTACCTCGGACGCGGCGCTGGAAGAGGCCTGCAAGCGCATCAAAAGGGCCTGCGAAGCGCTGGGGTGAGCGTGACCCTTTCCGCGTCGTTGCGAGGCGCGAAGCGACGAAGCGATCCAGCCCGCCTGAGCCGCTGGATTGCTTCGCCTCCGGCGCGCAATGACGGGGATAGGGGCCAATAATCGTAAGGGGTGGCATGTGACTGAACTGGACCACAACCCGTGACCACCACCGCCTTCTCCGCCTGTCCCCACGACTGCCCGAGCACCTGCTCGCTCGAGGTCGAGGTTCTCGACAGCCATCACATCGGCAAGGTCCGCGGGGCCCGCGACAACAGCTACACTGCTGGCGTCATCTGCGCGAAGGTCTCGCGCTATGCCGAGAGGGTGCATCATCCCGATCGGTTGCGGACGCCGCTCAAGCGGACCGGGCCCAAGGGTTCCGGGCAGTACACCCCGATCGGCTGGGACGAAGCGCTCGACACCGTAGCGGATGCCTTCAAGGCGGCGGCGGAACGCTACGGCAGCGAGACCGTCTGGCCCTATTTCTATGCCGGCACGATGGGGCTGGTGCAGCGCGACGGCATCCAGCGGCTGCGCCACGCCATGCGCTATTCCGGCCAGCATTCGACCATCTGCACGACCCTTGTCCGGGCCGGCTGGTATGCGGGCGTCGGCTGCATGATCGGTCCCGACCCGCGCGAGATGGCGGAGGCCGACCTGATCGTCTCCTGGGGCGGCAACCCCGCCTCGACCCAGGTCAATGTCATGACCCATGTGTCGCGTGCGCGGAAGGAGCGGGGGGCGAAGCTCGTTCAGATCGACCCTTATCGCAACCGCACCGCAGCTGTCGCCGATATCCACCTGGCGCTCAAGCCCGGCACGGACGGCGCGCTCGCCTGTGCGGTCATGCATGTGATGTTCGAGGAAGGCTATGCCGACTGGGACTACATGCGGCAATACGCCGACTGCCCGGAGCGGCTCCAGGAGCATCTGAAGACGCGGACGCCGGCCTGGGCGTCCCGCATCACCGGCCTTTCGGAAGACGACATCATCGCCTTCGCCCGGCTCTACGGCCGTACCGACCGCGCCTATATCCGCTCGGGCTACGGCTTCTCGCGGTCGCGCAACGGTGCCGCCAACGTCCATGCCGTCACCTGCCTGCCGACCGTCGGCGGCAAATGGCGGCACAAGGGCGGCGGCGCGCTCTATTCCAACGGCGACATCTATCACTGGGACAAGACGCTGATCGAAGGGCTGGACGTTCGCGACCCGTCGGTCCGCATGCTCGACCAGTCGCGGATCGGGCCGGTTCTGACGGGCGAGAAGGACGCGCTGGGCGACGGTCCGCCGGTGACGGCGATGCTGATCCAGAACACCAACCCGGCCGTGGTGGCGCCCGAATCCATGAAGGTCCGCGACGGCTTCCTGCGCGAGGATCTGTTCCTCTGCGTGCATGAGCAGTTCATGACCGAGACGGCGCAATACGCCGATATCGTCCTGCCCGCGACCACCTTCCTGGAGCATGACGACATCTATCAGGCGGGCGGGCAGTCGCACATCACCCTGGGTCCCAAGGTCATCGAGCCTTACGCCGAGGCGCGCTCGAACCATGATGTCCTCTGCGGGCTGGCGGCGCGGCTGGGGGCCGATCACCGGGGCTTCGGCATGAGCGCCTATCAGATGGTCGACGAGACCTTGCGATCCTCCGGTTGGCCGGGCGCGGACGAGTTGCGGGAAAAGCGGTGGATCGACGCCATTCCCGGCTTCGAAACCGCGCATCTGCTGAAGGGATTCGGCCATCCCGACGGCCGGTTCCGTTTCGCGCCCGACTGGTCGGCGCTTGGACGCGACCACGCGGTGATGCCTCCCTTGCCGGACCATTTCGCGATCACCGAACCCGTCGACGACGAGCATCCGTTCCGCATGGTGACGGCGCCGGCCCACAACTATCTCAACACGACCTTCACCGAGACCGAGAGTTCGCAGGCGAAGGAGACACGGCCGACGGTCAAGCTGCATCCGGACGATGCCGCGGTCGTCGGCGTCCGCGACGGCGACCGGGTCCGGCTCGGCAATCGACGCGGCTCGATCGTGATCCATGCCGAGTTGTTCGACGGATTGCAGCCGGGGGTCGTGGTGGTGGAAAGCATCTGGCCCAACCACGCCTTCGAGGAAGGTATCGGCATCAACACGCTGATCGGCGCCGACCCGGGACCGCCCGATGGGGGAGCGGTGTTCCACGACAGCGCCGTGTGGGTCCGCGCGGCTTGATGCCGTTGCGGGTTGCCGAGGGGCCAGTGTGCCGGGCGTTCGAAGGGGCGCGATCCGACACGCTGAGATAGGTCGCTCTATCGCGGGGGGCGATTATGACACGGTGGGGGCGCGTTATCGGCGCGGGCGCAGCGGGTGTGGCGATCTTCGGGGGAACGATCGCGCAGGCCGGGGCCGCCGAGGATGGCCGGGATTCCATCCCCGAATCGGTGTTCGATGCGGTCCGCGTGGGGATCGCTCAGCACGACGCCAACGTCTTCGGCCATCGGAAGGAATCCGGGGGCGATGTCGCCTTGGAACTCCGCTTCCACCCTCTGACCGGCGAATTCTGGGACAGTATCTGGTCGCCGCGGCCGCATTTCGGAGTCAATCTCAGCACGGGCGGCGACACCAACCAGCTCTACAGCGGCCTGACTTGGACATGGCGGTTCCTGGGTCCGCTGTTCGCGTCGCTGGATCTCGGCGCCGCCGTTCATGATGGTGCCCTGTCGACCAACAGGCCTGATCGAAAGGAGCTCGGTGCGCGTTTTCTGTTCCGGGAGGCGGTAGAATTGGGAGTCTCGGTCGCCGGACATCACACGTTCTCGGTGCGGGTCGACCATATTTCCAACGCCACCTTGGCCGACCACAACGAGGGCCTGAACACACTCGGGCTGCTTTACGGCTACCGGTTCTGAATAGCGCCCGAGATTGCCTTGTCACGGCCATGTGACGAGTCTTGAACCGCCTCGCCCCCTAGGATGCGTCCGATTGCGTCGTATGTAGTTGGGAAGACGCGAGATTCAGATAAGGGAGCCACGGATGCTGGTACGTACGCGCAAGGGATGGGAGCTGCCGGAGTCGGCCGCGACGCCGGAGGCGGTGTTCCTGAACCGCCGGAGCTTCGTCAAAGGAGCGACGGCGGCATCGATCGCCGTAGCGTCGGTCGGCGGCAGCGGCCTGCTGCCACGCGCCGCCATTGCCGCCGGGGATGCGGACCCCACGGCGGACCTCTATCCGGCGCCGCGCAATCCGGAATACAAGCTCGACCGTGAGATAACGGATCAAGATATCACTGGAACCTACAATAATTTCTACGAATTTGGCTCTCATAAAAACATCTGGAAGGCGGCCCAGGACCTCCCGATTCGGCCGTGGGAGATCAAGATCGACGGTATGGTCGACAATCCGATGACCATCGAATTCGACGATCTGGTCCGCAAGATGCCGCTCGAGGAGCGGCTCTACCGCCATCGCTGTGTCGAGGCCTGGTCGATGACCATTCCGTGGACCGGCTTTCCGATGCGGAAGCTGGTTGAGATGGCCGGACCGCAGTCGGGCGCCAAATACCTCCGCACCGAGACCTTCATGATGCCCAAGATCGCCAAGGGGCAGAAGCAGAGCTGGTATCCGTGGCCCTATGTGGAGGGCGTGACCATGGCCGAGGCGATGAACGATCTCGCCTTCCTGGTCACCGGCGCTTACGGCAAGCCGCTGCCGAAGCAGTACGGTGCGCCGATCCGCATGCATCTGCCGTGGAAGTACGGCTTCAAATCGGCGAAGTCGATCACGCGCTTCACCTTCACCGATAAGCAGCCCAAGACGTTCTGGAACGAGATCCAGGCCAAGGAGTACGGCTTCTGGGCCAATGTGAACCCGGATGTTCCCCATCCGCGCTGGAGCCAGGCGACCGAGAAATTCCTCGCCACGGACGAACGGGTGCCGACGCAGATCTACAACGGCTACGGCGAGTACGTCGCCGACCTCTATGCCGACATGGGCAACGACCGTCGGCTGTTCATGTGAGGACAGAAAAGGGGCACTTCGTCATCGCGGGCGGCCGGAGGGAGCGCGGCGATCCAGGGAACGCGACGGGCGGCGTTTCCCATGCCGGGATCGCCGAGACCCCTCGGGCTCGCGATGACGGCGGGATTGTGGGCATGAGCGTCCCTTGAACGCCCGTCGTCCCGACCTCGTCATCTTCGACTGCGACGGTGTCCTGGTCGACAGCGAGCCGCTGGCGAATGCCGTGCTGGCAGAGGCGCTGACGGCGGAGGGGCTGCCGACCACTCTGGCCGAGAGTGTCGAGCGCTATACCGGTCTCAGCATGCGCTCGGTGGTGGAGCGTGCCGAGGCCAGCCTCGGCCGTGCGCTTCCCTTCGACTTCGTCGACCGCGTCCAGGCCGAAACCTTCGCCGCGTTCCGACGAGACTTGCACCCGGTGCCGGGTGTGCGCGAGGTGCTGGAGGAAATCGACCTGCCGGTCTGTGTCGCTTCCAGCGGTGCCCTGGACAAAATCGCGTTGTCGCTCTCGGTGACCGACCTCGATCGCTACTTCGATGGCCACATCTTCAGTGCGACGATGGTTCCCCGCGGCAAGCCCTTTCCCGACCTGTTCCTTCACGCGGCGGCGGGCATGGGGATGGAGGCCGGACGCTGCGCCGTCATCGAGGACAGCGTGCCCGGCGTCCGGGCGGCGGCAGCGGCGGGAATGAGGGTGCTGGGCTACGCCGGCGGCGACCATGGCGGCGAGAGCCATGCCCGCAGGCTTGCAGATCTCGGGGCCACGCCGTTCTTCGACATGGCGGCTCTCACCGGCTTGCTGTTCCTCAAAGACTGAAGCGTGCCGGCGGGCGTCGCGTCATTCGGCATGCGTCAGGCTTTCGCCGAGCTGTCTGAACTCGGTTAGAAAGCTGTCACCCTGGTCGGCACCGACGAATCCCTGCACGAGGAAATAGTTCCGATCATGGAGGGCCACGAGCTGGTACACGCGAAGCGGCGTGTGTGACCGCCCCTCGACTGCGTTGGCGACCAGTTCGTAAGCCTCCATGCCATCGACGGTGACCTGGTGGCCTTCGACCTCGGACACGTTTTCGAGCTGCGCGGTCGATTCCAGCCGTTGGCGCGAGAACGCCGCGAGGTCGGCGATCTCGACCTCGCTGATCGATGCGCCGACGACCGCGAAAGGATCCTGGGGCGCGACCTGGCCCTGCTGCCCGTTCCGGGTCAGCAGCAGCATGTTCGACAGACGCCGGGCGAACTTCAGGGTCTCCGTCTCCTCGATGCGGAAGGTCAGGCCATCGAACAGTCCGGGATTGCGCGTGAGGTCCCATTCGCTCGACAGCACCGCCAACCGTATCGGCTCACTGAGCGTCGGCGCCGATTCCTGAGGATAGGTCCCCACGACCATCACCGTCTGGACATCGTCGCCGAACAGGGCCATCCACTTTTCGAACTGAACCCCACCGGCGCGCTGCGTGACGTGGAGCAGCAGCCCCTCGCGCCCGGAAATCGTGGTCTGCGAGGATTCGAGCAGGGCCATGCCACCTTGTTCGAGTGCGCCGGGGGTCATCGAGCCGCTGATGTCGGCGTAGGGCGCCGGAATCTCCGTCACCATGATCGAGGCAAGCGTGTCTTCGTCCATGAAGCCCGGAAACTGCGAGGAGGGCGAAAAGCCGGTCGGCGGTTCCAGGGAGACCTTTGTGCCCGGTACCACGACGGCGTTGTCCGCCGCCTTTATCGCCATGCCCCAGGCCATGACCGCCACTATGGCCAGCACCGGAGCGAAAAGACGCAAGTTCACGAACAGGAGCATGCGAAAGCCTCGGAATTTTTCGGAAAGGGCTGAGATCGTTCCGCCACTTGCCAGCGTGCCGCCCGCCCCGTCAAGCGACGCCGTCAAGCGACCGCGTAAGACGGAGGGATGAAGGAGGGATCAGCCCGTCGCGCCGACCGTGTGGATGATCGCCGCGCCGATGCGGCGGGTCAGAGCATACAGGTTGGCGATCGGTTGGAAGACCTTGAGGTGTTCCTGCTCGTAGGACTGGGCGCTTTCGCTTTCGTAGGTCGCCGGCTCGCCGAAATCGTTGAGGGCGAGATCGATGTTGGGATCGGTCTTCGGAAAGATCATCGTGAGCAGCCGGTCGGTTTCCTCGATGTCCAGGTGCAGCACGCGGGCGACGAGCTGCTCGTGGCTGATGCCGTGCTGTGGGCGGAAGCTCGGAATGTGGGTGGTGAGCAGGAATATGCGCTGAATGAGCGCGATGCGGACCCCGTGCAGGATCTGCAGCATGTCGCGGCGGTCGGTGTCTTCGACCATGAATTCCGGATGGCGGGCGAGATTGCGGGTGAGATCCAGCCAATCGGTGACGAAGGTCCTGAGCAGCCCCTCCATCCGCGCGTAGCGGCCGTCATGCTCCAGCAGGGTGGCGACGCCCCGCAGTTCCTCGAAACGGACCGAATCGTCGCTCTCGGCGGCGCGCGCGAGCCAGTGGCCGGGATCCACCGTGGCCGCATAGGCCGCGAGAATGTCGGGATCGCTCACTTTCATCGCCCCCGCCGCCAGACCGACAAGGCGACGGAACCGGGGCGAGTCGGCCAGAAGCGCGTGGAAGCTGTCGGGATCGTTACGGATGGCCTGGCCCAGGCCTCCCAGCGAATTGGCGAGCAGGCCGAGCTGCTGGAGGATCGCATTGTGCGGAATGGCGCGAAGCTGCGACGGGTCGACGAGGTCGACATGGCCGCCGCCGGCACCATCCGTCTGGCGCTTCAGGGCGCGCGATCCCGACGGATAGAACAGGTTGGTGCCGAAGCAGTCGAGCAGGGTCGGATAGGCGGGATCGGCCAGTACCCGTTCGTTGAACTGGCGGATGGCGGTGGCGTACTCGCTGACATAGTCGCCTTCGGCGTAATAGGGGTCGGTCTCACGCGGAACCGGAGCCAGCGCGTGATCGACGATGCGGGCGATCGTGGCCCGTGCTGCCGGCACGGTCAGGAAATAGATCCAGCCGTCGCCGCCCTGGAAGCTCATTTCCTCCTTCAGGGCGACGCCGTTGGCGGCGATGCTGATACGGCTGGCGGGAGAGGCGGTGTACTGAAGCCGGTCGGCAAAGCTCGCCGGGTGGCTGCCGCGGCCCATCGATTCGCCGTGAGTATCGAAGACCACCAGCTCGATATCGTCGAGGCCCTGTTCGGCGAGCAGGGCGCCGACGCGGATCTTCAGCCGCTCGATCGCCATCGCCGCCGCCGTCTGGCCGAGATAGCGGCCGGCGTCCGAATAGCCCGTCTGGATGCAGATGCGTCCGCGCGCCCGCACATAGGCCCGATAATGCGGGTTGGCCAATGCGCCTTCGATGACTTCCGGGCCGCGTTCGAAGGCTCGGATGGTTTCGAACAGCGGCGAGATGTCGACCTGTCGTTCCACGCCGAACAGGCGCGCGTAGTAGAGGGCGGTGAGCAGGGTGAACGGGCTCTCGCACTCGGCAATCAGGAAGCGGACCGGCGTCGTCGCGTCGACGTATTTGATGATCTGGGCGACGAGCATGAACAGCCGCTTGGCCGAGGCCTGCTCGGCGAGCATGGAGCCGAAATTGATCGTCACCGGATCGACCTTGTCGATCAGCTCGGTGATCGCCGCGAGGTGGCTGCGCCGCCGGGCGGGGTCGTCCGGCGCCCCGTCGATACCGATCAGCTTGCGAACGGCATTGTGAAGCTGCATGGCGTTCAGCCGCACATGCATATGGGCGAGACTGAGGCCGTGGTTGACCAATTCCGCCCGCAGTACGCAGAGCCGGCGTTTGGCGTCCTCGCCGTGGGCGAGGCCGATGGCCCGCTCAAGGCGCTCCACCAGCGGCTCCGAATCGATCAGCCTCAGCTTGCGGCCCTCATGCATCCGCTTGGCTATGGCGCGCACCCGCTCGTGCCAGTCGTCGCCGGTGGGCGCATGAGCCTGGAGGCCGTTGATTTCCTCTTCCACCTCGCGGATCGCCAGCGACAGTCGCGACTCCACCAGTTCGAGGGTGTGGCGGAGGTCGACATCGTCGGTGCCCGCGGCATGGTCCTCGCGGATACCGGCGACCGCGTCCCGATAGCGCCGCATCTGAAGTGCCTGGACGCCGAGGCGTTTGAACAGACTGTCGCTCCACGGGATGTCGGACCGACCGTCGAGGTCGTAGCCTACCCAGGTGGCGATGGTGAGCAGCTTCGGATTGAGCTCGAGCCAACGGTCCGGATAGAGGCTGGCGGCGACCCGGAAGGCCCGATCGTAGAGAGCGCCCAGGGCCGAGCGGATGTTGCCGATCACCTCCAGCGACAGTTTGTGCTCGAAGGCGAGGTTCAGGGCCGCGTCCGGCCGGTGCTCGACCGCACAGGCATCCTCGTAGATCCGGGCGCGCTGCTCCGGTGACAGGGGGGTGCCGTCACCGTCACATGCGGTGGCGAGCATCGCCAGGTTGCGGAGCAGGCCGGCCGACAGGCTGAATGTCGGGTGGGCCGTGATGACGATCCCGAACAGCTCGCGCTCGATACGGCTCTTGAACACTTCGAACGGAACCAGATCCCGCGACTCGTCGTCGGTCGGGCCGGGTTCGGCCATGCCGCGAATCAGCGCCTCGACATGGGCGTCGTCGGCAGCCGCGTCAGGCTGGTCGAGATAGGACCGCAGCCGCTCGGCGCGAGCGCCGTAAGCCATCACCGTCGCGTGGTGGATCAGCTGCTCCATGGCCGAGCAGGACAGCGAGCCGCTATCCAGACGCTCACTGATGTCGAGCGCCAGCATCTCCACCGGATTGCTGAACGGGTCCTTGGCCGCTTGCCGCCTGTAATCCTGAAGCGCGCTCCGAAGCTCGTCGTACCACGCGCCGTGGTCAACTCCCGCTTCGGGCGGGAAACAGGCTGCCTCTGTGGGAACCAGCGGCGTGCGACGCTCGCCCAGAAAGGTGCCGAGGGCGTCTGTCGCTTCGGTCGAACGGCTGCTGTCGGGCACGCCGTGCCTCCCTAGAATCGGGTCTCCGCGACCTTCCGCAGGAGGAAATCCCGAAACACGACGATACGCTGCGAATTGCGCAGCTCCTCCGGATAGACGAAGAAGGCTTCGGCTTCCGGTCCCTGCACCTCATGCAGAATACGGACCACTTGGCTCTGCTTGTCCGGCATGAAGGCGGGCAGGGAGGCCACTCCGATCCCGGCCTGCACGGCGCGCATGATCCCGTAGACGTTGTTCACGGTCAGCGACGGGTGGAAGTCGGGCACCACAGCGCTCACCGCCTCTGCCAGCCAGTTGATGCTGGGGAAGGGGGAGGGCATCGCCTCGCCATAAGTGATGACTCGGTGGTTGGCGAGGTCTTCCAGCGTTCGCGGCGTGCCGAAACGGTTGAGGTAGGAGGGCGCCGCATAGACGTTGAAGTGGCCGGTGAACAGGTGCCGCTGGATCAGGTCGGGCTGGCGAGGGGGCGTCACCCGGATGGCGACGTCGGCCTCGCGCATGCTCAAATCCAAGTCGACGTCCGCCACCAGAACGTGCAACTCGATCTCCGGATAGAGGTCGAGGAATTCGCCGATATGGCTGGTCAGCCAGACCGAGCCGAACCCGACCGTCGCGGTGACCTTGAGCGGTCCGCGGGGGCGTTCCTTGCTTTCGGTCAGCACCGCTTCGGCCATCGCCAGCTTGGCGAAGACCTCATGCGCCGTCCGGTAAAGGGTCTCGCCTTGTTCGGTCAGAATCAGGCCGCGGGCGTGGCGGTGGAACAGCGGCACGTTGAGGCTTTCCTCAAGCGCTCTGATCTGGCGGCTGACCGCGGACTGGCTGAGGTTGAGGGTCTCGCCGGCGCGGGTGAAGCTCCCCATCTCCGCCACGACGTGAAAAGTGCGGAGCTTATCCCAATCCATGGTCAATTCCCGGGACGCAGCTTCTCAGTATGTGATGGCGAACGAAGCGCATGCGTCTCTTACTCCGCCGCCGCGGCAGTCTGTTCGTGAGCCGCGATGAACTTTTCGGCCTCGAGGGCGGCCATGCAGCCGGTACCCGCCGCGGTGACTGCCTGGCGATAGATCTTGTCCTGGACGTCACCGGCCGCGAAGACACCGGTAATGTTGGTCGCGGTGCTGTCGGCGGCGGTCACGATATACCCTTCCCGGTCCATATCGATCTGGCCGCGGAACAGTTCGGTGTTCGGTGTGTGGCCGATCGCGACGAACACGCCGTCGGTATCGACTTCGCTGATCTCCCCCGTCTGCACGTTTTTTAGGCGCACACCGGTGACCACCGCGGGTTCGCCACTGCCGACGATCTCCTCGACCACCGAGTTCCAGGCGTAACTGACCTTGGGATTCCGGAACAGGCGCTCCTGCAGGATCTTCTCGGCGCGCATACTGTCGCGGCGGTGAACGAGAAGCACCTCGCTTGCGAAGTTGGTCAGGAACTGAGCCTCCTCAGCGGCGGTGTTGCCGCCGCCCACCACGACCACCTTCTTGCCGCGATAGAAGAATCCGTCACAGGTCGCGCAGGCCGAGACGCCGGCCCCCATCAACTGCTTCTCGCTGTCGAGGCCGAGCCAACGCGCCTGGGCGCCGGTCGCGATGACCAGGGTTTCACCGGAATAGGTGTCGCCGGAATCGCCTGTGCAGACAAAGGGGCGGCGGCTGAGATCGGCGGCGACGATGGTATCGGCAACCATGCGCGTGCCGACATGCTCGGCCTGCGCTTCCATCTGCTCCATGAGCCACGGGCCCTGCACGACGTCCGCAAAACCCGGATAGTTTTCGACGTCGGTAGTGATGGTGAGTTGCCCGCCAGGCTGCAGCCCGCGCACGAGCATCGGCTCCAGCCCCGCGCGGGCCGCGTAGATGGCCGCGGTGCAACCGGCGGGACCCGATCCGAGAATCAGGACCTTGCTGTGATGGCGGTTCGGCATGGCGCTACTCCTTTGCGCTGCGCTGCGAAAGTTACACAGCCAGCGCCCCGCTCGCCAGACATTACGGACCTGTGAAGCCTGTGCACGGGCGAATTTTCGAGGGGGCGGGCTGAGAAAATATGAAAATGCGACACATTCTCATTGCGAGCCCGTCTCATGGCTGCTACAAGAAACCCACTTCCGGCGACGCCCTGCGCATCTATGCGTCAACGGGAGCTGTTTCCCCCACTGATCCCCTGCGGGCCGGCACTTAGGTGCCGGCCCTTTTTTTACGCGTGTGCCCTCTGATCCAGCCGACGCCGGATCTCAGCTGCGACCCGTACAGCCTCGTTGAGCGGCTGATACGTCCAAGTCTCCGCGCCATGGGCGAAGGCACTGCTCAAGGGGCGGGCGCAGCCGCGGGCGAAGAGCGATTTGTGCAGGCGGGCATGCTTTTCCAGCGTGAAAGCGTCCGGAGCGTGGATATAGACGGGTTTCCCGGTTCCGCAGGCTTCGGAGCACATCGATGTCGAATCGCCGGTAACGACGATGATGTCGGCGAGTCCGAGGAAGCCGAGATAGGGATTTTCGATCTTCGGGGCCCAGATATGCCGATAGGCCGGTCCCTCGATCGCGGTGAGGAAGGAGGATGTCGCTTCGGTGCTGGTCCGCGGGCTGGTGGTGGCGAGCAGACTGCCGCCTAGACGACGGGCGAGGGCGGACGTGCGCTGACCGAGAATCGCGGCCTGGTCGGGAACCACGCCGCGTCCGCCGCCGACCAGCACGGCGATCCAGGGCCGAGGCAGATGGGTGAGGCGAGGTCGCCACAGCGCGGCTTCCGGTTCCAGCCGCTGCGCCGATGCCCGGTTCGGCGTGCCCACGGTTCGAAAGATGTTTTCGTCGGCGGCGATTCCGTCATGCTCCGGCACGACCACCAGGTCGATGTCGTCGCAGGGCGGACCGGGCCACATGCATTGAACCGTGAAGGCACCGCTTTTCCGGCCGATGGTCCGCAGGATCGGTGCCGTGCGCCGACCGGCGGCAATGACCAGGCGTGGCCAGGGGAACGTGAGGACGGCGCTCTGCTTGCGGTCCACATGCAGGGTCGTCGCCCCCAGCACCCAATTCGGCAAACGTGCGAGCGGATTGTAACGGATCGACTTGACGGAAAAGGGCATGCCCAACGCTTCGGCCACCCCGAGGCATTGCGTGACGTTTCCGGGGCGGTGGTCGGCGAGCACCCAGACGTCGTTGGCGCCGTCGTCGCCTATCGCGGGTAGCGACGCCACTTCGGAAGAGGTCTGCCCAGGGGTATCGCCCGGCGCACCGTCTCGTGCGCCGTGCATGGTTTCGTCCTCGGCCTCCACCGGGTCCCGGCGGGCCTCCTTATTCGAAGACGACCGTGATGACTTCGTAGGACTTCGAACCGCTTGGTGTCGTCACCTCGACGCTGTCGCCGACGCGCTTGCCGATGAGGGCACGGGCGAGCGGCGACGTGATCGACAGACGGCCGTTGTTCACGTCGGATTCGTCCGGGCCGACGATCTGATAGGTCGATTCCTCGTCGGTTTCCTCGTCCGCCAGGGTGACCGTCGCGCCGAACTTGACCTGATCGCCACCGAGCTTGCTGACGTCGATGACCTCGGCACGGCTGAGCTTGTCCTCGAGCTCCATGACCCGGCCCTCGACGAAGCTCTGCCGCTCGCGCGCAGCATGATATTCCGCGTTCTCCGAAAGGTCGCCGTGCTCACGCGCCTCGGACAGCGCCTTGATCACGGCGGGCCGCTCGACACTTTTCAGGCGCTTCAGTTCGGCTTCCAGATCGGCGTAGCCGCGGGCGGTCATCGGAATCTTCTGTATCATCGACATATCGACTTCTTGCGCTGCCGCAATTCAAAGATGATTGGCGCCGGAGTCACCCGGCGCCTCAGGGCAATCAAGAGTAGGACTGCAGTGGCGCAACTTCAAGGCTGCCGCGCTTGATAGCGGCGATCGCCTGGACCGCCGCGCGGCTGCCGGCCACTGTGGTGTAGTAGGGCACCTTATGGGTGAGCGCGGCGCGCCGCAGGCTGAAGCTCTCGCCGATCGACTGCTTGCCTTCGGTGGTATTGAAGATCAGCGCCACTTCCCCGTCGGTGATGGCGTCCAACAGGTGAGGGCGTCCCTCACGCACTTTGTTGATGACCTTGACGGGCAGACCTGCGCGTTCGAGGTAATCCGCAGTACCGCGCGTTGCGATCAGCTTCAGGCCGAGATTGACCAGACTCGTGCCGATCGTGACCATCGCCGCCTTGTCGCGATCGCGGACCGAAATGAAGACGGTCCCTTCCTGGGGCAGCTTGGCGCCGCTTGCGATCTGCGACTTGGCGAAGGCGCGGCCGAAATCGACGTCGAGTCCCATGACTTCGCCGGTCGACTTCATCTCCGGACCCAGCAAGGTATCGACGCCGGGGAAGCGGGCAAAGGGGAAAACAGCTTCTTTCACAGCAACATGGTCGAGCTTCTTTTCCTTGAGGTCGAAGCTCGCAAGCGGTTCGCCGGCCATCAGCCGAGACGCGATCTTCGCGATCGGAACACCGGTCGCCTTGGCCACGAACGGCACGGTACGGCTGGCGCGCGGATTGACCTCCAGGATGTAGATATCGCTGTCCTGCACGGCGAACTGCACGTTCATGAGGCCGACCACGCCAAGGCCTTCGGCCAGCAGAATCGTCTGGCGGCGGATCTCGTCCAGCACCGACGGTTTCAGGGAGTAGGCGGGAAGAGAACAGGCGGAATCCCCCGAGTGGATACCCGCCTCCTCGATATGCTCCATGATTCCGGCGACGAAGACGTCACGCCCATCCGACAGGGCGTCGACGTCCACCTCGATCGCGTCCTGCAGGAAACCGTCGATCAGGATCGGATTTTCACCGAACAGCCGCACCGCCATGCCGACATATTGGACGAGTCCGTCGCGGTCGCGGACGATCTCCATGGCGCGGCCGCCGAGCACGTAAGAGGGCCGCACCACGACCGGATAGCCGATCTCCTCGGCGATCGCCGTCGCTTCCTCGATGTTGTGGCAAATGCCGTTCGCCGGCTGTTTGAGGCCGAGCCTGTGCAGGAGGCCCTGGAAGCGTTCGCGATCCTCGGCGAGGTCGATGGCGTCGGGCGTGGTGCCGATGATCGGCACGCCCGCGGCTTCGAGCGGGCGGGCGAGTTTCAGCGGCGTCTGGCCGCCGAACTGAACGATCACGCCGTGCAGCGTACCCTGGGCGGTCTCGGTGCGGACGATCTCGATCACGTCCTCGGCGGTCAGCGGCTCGAAATAGAGCCGGTCCGAGGTGTCGTAGTCGGTCGATACGGTTTCCGGGTTGCAGTTGACCATGATGGTCTCGTACCCGGCGTCGCGCAGTGCATAGGCCGCGTGGACGCAGCAATAGTCGAATTCGATACCCTGACCGATGCGATTCGGTCCGCCGCCCAGGATCATGATCTTCTTGCGGTCGCTCGGCTGCGACTCACAGTCCGCGGGCTGGCTGCCGTCGCCCTCGTAGCAGGAGTACATGTAGGGCGTGCGCGCCTCGAACTCGGCGGCGCAGGTGTCGACCCGCTTGTAGACGGGGCGAACGCCCAGGTTATGACGGAGCGCGGCGACGGACATTTCCTCGGTGTTGGCCAGTTCGGCCAGACGGGCGTCGGAGAAGCCCATCTTCTTCAGCGCCAGCATGCCCACCGAATCGTCGGGCAGCCCCTGTCGGCGGATGCGCTCCTCGACCGAGACGATCCTCTCGATCTGCTCCAGGAACCAGCGATCGTACTGGCAAGACGCCTGGATCTCTTCGAGCGTCAGTCCTTCTCGGAATGCCTGGGCGATCACCAGCAGGCGATCGGGGGTCGGGCGAGCCAGCGCCGCGCGGACCACGTCCTTGTCGTCGCCGTTGTAGCCGGGGATCGTCACCTCGTTGAGGCCCGTGAAGCCGGTCTCCATGGACCTGAAGGCCTTCTGCAGCGATTCCGCGAAGCTGCGGCCCATCGACATCGCTTCGCCGACGGACTTCATCGACGTCGTCAGCAAGGGTTCGGTGCCCGGGAACTTCTCGAAGGTGAAGCGCGGCATCTTGGTGACGACATAGTCGATCGTCGGCTCGAACGACGCGGGAGTCACGCCCGTGATGTCGTTGATGATTTCGTCCAGCGTGTAGCCCACGGCCAGCCGTGCCGCCACCTTGGCGATCGGGAAGCCGGTGGCCTTGGAAGCGAGCGCCGAGGACCGCGACACCCGCGGGTTCATCTCGATCACGACCATGCGGCCGTTCTCGGGATTCACCGCGAACTGGACGTTCGATCCGCCGGTTTCGACCCCGATCGCCCTGAGGATGGCGATCGAGGCGTTGCGCATGATCTGATATTCCTTGTCGGTGAGCGTCAGCGCCGGCGCCACGGTGACGCTGTCGCCGGTATGCACGCCCATCGGATCGATGTTCTCGATCGAGCAGATGATGATGCAGTTGTCCGCCCTGTCGCGGACCACCTCCATCTCGTATTCCTTCCAGCCGGTGACCGATTCCTCGATCAGCACTTCATTGACCGGCGAGGCGTCGATACCGCCCGAGACGATCTGTTCGTATTCCTCGCGGTTGTAGGCGATGCCGCCGCCGGTGCCGCCCAGGGTATAGGAGGGGCGGATGATCGCCGGCAGGCCGATCGTCTTCAGCGCCTCGCGGGCTTCCTCCAGGCTGTGGGCGATCGCGCTGGCCGGGGTTTCCAGCCCCATCTCGGCCATCGTCTCCTTGAACAGCAGCCGATCCTCTGCGCGGGCGATGGCGTTGCGGTCGGCGCCGATCATCTCGACCCCGTATTTCTCAAGCGTACCGTCGTCGGCGACGTTCATGGCGACGTTCAGCGCCGTCTGGCCGCCCATCGTCGGCAGGATGGCATCCGGGCGTTCGCGTTCGATGATCTTGGCGACGGTCTCCGGGGTTATCGGCTCGATGTAGGTTGCATCGGCGGTCTCCGGGTCGGTCATGATCGTCGCCGGGTTCGAGTTGATCAGGATGACCCGGTAGCCCTCGGCCTTCAGCGCCTTGCACGCCTGCGTACCGGAGTAGTCGAACTCACAGGCCTGGCCGATGATGATCGGCCCGGCGCCGATGACGAGGATCGACTTGATATCGGTACGCTTGGGCATGGAGGGTCTTAGACGTCCTTTCCGCGGGTGTTGGCGATCAGGCCTTGCCGTCCATCAGCGCGACGAAGCGCTCGAACAGGTAGGCGCTGTCCTGGGGGCCGGGCGAGGCCTCGGGATGATACTGGACCGAGAAGATCGGCTTGCCCTCGACCTTGAGGCCTTCGAGGCTGTTGTCGAACAGCGACACATGGGTCGCGGTGACCCCGGTCGGCAGGCTGTCGGGCAGGACCACGAAGCCGTGATTCTGGCTGGTGATCTCGACCTTGCCGGTCTCCAGATCCTTGACCGGATGATTGGCGCCGCGATGGCCCTGGTGCATTTTCTCCGTGCGGGCGCCGAGCGCGAGCGACAGAAGCTGGTGCCCGAGACAGATCCCGAACAGCGGCTTGCCGGACTCGACCAGGCCCCGAATCGTCGGGACGGCGTAGGCGCCGGTCGCTGCCGGATCGCCGGGTCCGTTCGACAGAAATATGCCATCCGGCTGATGGCGCATGATGTCCTCCACCGAGGCAGTCGCCGGAACGACCGTCACCTTGCAGCCGGTGCTGGCGAGCGAGCGGAGGATGTTGCGCTTGGCGCCGAAATCCATGGCGACGACGTGGTGGCGCGGCTCGGCGAGCTGGCCGTAACCCTCGCCGAGATGCCACAGCGTCTCGGTCCACTGATAGGTCTGGGTGCAGCTCACGTTCTTCGCGAGATCCATGCCCTCCAGACCCGGCCATTCCGCCGCCTGCCGGCGCAGATCCTCGAAGTCGAACTGTCCGTCGGGGCTGTGGCACAAGGCGCCGTTCGGCGCGCCACCATCGCGGATGCGGCGGGTGAGGTACCGGCAGTCGATCCCCGAGACGCCGACGAGGTTTCGGATCTTGAGCCAGCGGTCGAGGTGGCGGGCGTTCCGCCAGTTCGACGGCTCGGTCACCTCGGCCCGGAGAATCAGACCGCGTGCGGCCGGCGTCGTCGACTCGATATCCTCGTCGTTGGTGCCGACATTGCCGATGTGGGGAAAGGTGAAGGTAATGAGCTGACCCTCGTAGGAAGGGTCGGTCAGGATTTCCTGGTAGCCCGTCATCGACGTGTTGAAACACACTTCGCCGACCGCCGTTCCGGCCGCGCCGATGCCATGACCCCGGAAAACAGTGCCGTCAGCGAGTACCAGCGCGGCAGTCGCGCGTCTGGCCTCGCCCTGGGCAGGGGCCGTATCCTTGTCAAACGTCAATTTTATGCAATCCCTCGGCCGCGCACCCTGGAAGCGACCGGAATTGAGCGGGCGCGCAAACGTGGCAGGAAAATATGGAAGCGACCGGCGAGCGTCAAGCCGCCGGCCGCTACAGGGCGGAGAGGTCTTGAAGGAAGCGGCCGTAAGCCGAATTGAGGGCGCGGCGAAAGGCGAGCACGGTGTCCGTCATCGCGTCGCCGGCAGCGGTTTCATGGGCGCTGTAGGTCTGAAGCATCAGCGTACGGCCATCGGATGCGCGCTCCAGCGACAGTTCCAGCGAGACGATCGCCTGCGGCCGGCCGTCGCCCAACAGCCGCTCGAAACGTAAGATGCGGCCGTTGACGTAGAACGTCGCGGGTAGCCGCAGCTCAGCGAAAACGACGGTTTCGGCCGCGTTGGCGCTGCGCAGGAAGTCGGTCAGGGCATCGGCCAGCATCACGCCCGGCGGTTCCGACCAGTAGCTGTAGTGATACTGCTGAAGCTGGAAGGGCGTTGCCTGTTCGGCGAACAGGATCGGACGGTCGCCGACCGGGCCTTCGGCGGCGAATCGATTGACCGTGAGAGTCCCCGACAGCTTCGGGGCTTGAAGGACGGTCTGGGAACGCCCGGCATCCAGGCGGAAGAAGCTGTCCGCCGGAATCTCCGGGCTCGAGCAGGCGGAGAGAACGGTCAGTCCGGCCAGCAATGGGACCAGGCGTTTGACGGCGAATCGGAACATGGGCTCTTCCCGGATCAGCGGTCGGTGTCGGGGATGCGGGCGCTGCCCAGGATCGACGCCGGATTCTGGCGGATCTGGCGCGTGAATTCGTACATGTTGCGGCTGGTGCCCTCCAGGTTGGCCGCCACGGACTCGATCCGCTCCGCAATGGCGTGCATCGAGAAGCGCAGGTCCATGACGGTGCGGTCGACGTCGAGCTTGTTGTCGGCGACGACGGCGTTGAGGTTCGACAGCAGTCGATTCAACTCGGCGCCGGTCCCGCGAAGGTCGCTGGACAGGTCTGAGAAGTTGGCCGCGGCACTGTCCACGCCAGCCAGAACCTGATTGACGTGCTGGAGGTTCTGGTCGCTCAGGAGCGACGACAGGCGGTTCATGTTGGCGCGCAGGGACCCGCTGACCGCTGTCAGGTCGTCGATAACCGTCTCGCTGGCGTCGTTGATGCGGCCGGAGACCGCTTGCAGATCGCCGAGAATGACCGGGGCGTTGTCGTCGGTGATCCGATTCAGGGATACGATCAGCGTATTGAGATTGCCGAGTAGAGGCCGCAGGTCCCGTTCAGCGAGTTCGCCCGCAACGCCGGCGATGCTTGCCACCGACGCGAAAAGATTGGGTGCGGGACGGCCGTCCAGTGTGTCTCCCGGCTCAAGCGTCGCCTCGGAATGGCCTTCGCGGATGTCGATGGTGATGACGCCGAGCAGACCCGAGGCTTTGACCTCGGCGATGCTGTCTGCCGGGATCGGCCAGCCTTCGGTCACGCCCAGGGTGACGCGGAAACGCAGATTGCCGCCCTCATATTCGGGTTCGACGTCCTCAACCTGCCCGACGGGATAGCCCGCGAACAGCACCGGCGTTCCGTATTTGACGCCTGAGACCTCCTCATAATGGGTGTAGTACGCTTCGGTCGAGCCTGTGCGGCCGGTCAGCATCGCCAGAACGACGACCAGAGCCACCAGCATCACGATGACGAAGCTGCCGACGATGACGTAATTCAAGCGGCCCTGATTCATGACGAGCGCTCAGCCCTCCGACGTGAGACGGGCAAGGTATTCGTCGGCATCGATCGTCACCTCTTCGGCTCGTCGATTGAGGAAGTTCTGTATCCGCACATCGTCCTTCGCGCGCAACTCATCGGGCGGGCCGACGAAGACCATGTCGCCTTTGTCGAGCAAAGCGATACGGTCGGCGATCTTGAAGGCGCTGTCGAGTTCGTGGGTAACCACGACGATGGTCATGCGGAGAGCGTCGCGCAGTTTCAGGATCAAATCGTCGAGCGCGGAGGCGACGATCGGGTCGAGTCCGGCCGACGGTTCGTCGCAGAACAGAAGGCGCGGGTCCATGACGATCGCGCGCGCCAGCGCCGCCCGTTTGATCATGCCGCCCGACAGTTCGCCCGGCATCAGCCGGTCGAAGCCGGCCAGATTGACGACCTCGAGCTTCAGGCGGGCCATGATCCGCATCGTCCGCTCGTCGAGGTCGGTCAGCTCGCGGAGCGGCAGCATCACGTTGTCGCCAACCGACATCGAATTGAACAGCGCTCCGCCCTGGAAGGCGACGCCGATGCGCTTGCGGACGTCGAACAGTTCCGCCTCGGTCATCGTGGTGATGTCGTGGCCCAGAAGGCGGATCGCGCCGCTTTTCGGCCGCGCGAGGCCGATGAGGTGGCGGAGGAGGGTGCTCTTGCCCGACCCGCTGCCGCCCATGATGACCATCACCTCGCCCTGGCGGACGATGAGGTTCAGGCCCTTGAGGATCATCCTGTCGCCGTAGCCGGCGAACAGGTTCTCGACCTCGATGGCCGGTGGAACGGTCGCGGCCTCGGTCATTTGGTGACGACGAAGGCGAACAGCATGTCTGTGACGATGATCGCCGCGATCGACAGGACCACCGAGCGCGTGGTCGCCCGGCCGACGCCGTCCGCGCCCGGCGCGACCCAGAATCCATTGACGACGCCGATGATGGTGATCAGCACCGCGAACACGAGGCTCTTGCCGAGGCCGTGCATCAGGTCGTTGACGCCCAGGACGGCGAGGGTCTGGTCGGTGTAGGCGGCGAGGCTCAGGCCCAGCTCGGCAGCCGTATAGAGGCCGCCGCCGAACAGCGCCACCAGATCGGCGTAGAGGGTGAGGGCGGGGACCATCACCACCATCGCCACGAAGGACGGAACGACCAGGAAGCGCACCGGGTTGATGCCCATGACGCTCAGGGCGTCGACCTCCTGGCTGATGACCATCGTGCCCAGGCGGGCCGAGAGGGCGGAGCCCGAGCGTCCGGCCACCAGGATTCCGACGATCAGTGGCGCGAACTCCCGGGTGACAGAGAAGGCGATGCCGATCACCACCCGCGACTCGGCGCCGAAGGTGCGCAATGTGTAGATGCCCTGGATCGCCAGCATCGCGCCGATGGTGAGGGCGAGAATCGTCACGATCGGCAAGGCGCGGATGCCGATCTCCATCATCTGCGCGAAAACCGAACCGACACGCACCGGCTGGCGCCGGGACCGCCCCAGGAAAAGCCAGTAAAGGCTTTCCCCCAACAGGCTGGCACCGTATCCGACTTCGCCTACGGCGCGAACGGTGGCGCGACCGATCGTTTCGGGATAGCGCAGCAGAGGCCGCGCGGGTTCGTTAACCGCCATCCTCCATCGCATCCTCGATGCTGTCCCGGATCGGGAACACCCGATCGAGGTGAGCGAGCTCCAGCACCCGGCGCACGGCGCCGCTGATCTGGGCGAGGCGGAACTGGAGGCCGCTGCTCTTGGCGGTCTGATAGGTTTCGATCAGTCCTGCGATGCCCGAGCTGTCGATGTACTCGACCTCGTGCATGTCGACGATGAGATGCCGGTTCTCGGCCAAACAGCCGAGCATGACCGCGCGGGCCTCGGCCGAATTGTTCATGTCGACCTCACCCGCGAGGTGCAGAACAGCGAAGTCCCCCTTATTTTCTACGTTGTGCTTCATCGTCTCGTTTCTCGTGATTGCCGATGCCCCCTTCAGCACCGGAGAAGCACCGACATCGGCCGAGCCCCCGCGCCCGACCGAAGTCGATCATAACGATTTCAGCCGCTTATCGCTCGGATTGTTGCCGTGGCGTGAGGCGAAACCGGGCAGTCATCGCACGCGTAGCAGTGTTTGGTTAATGCAGGAAGGAAGGTATTTATTTCAACCAATTGAATTTATTGCCTTACTTCCGATCATACGATCTTCTTGATCATCTGCAGCACGTTGCCGGCACCGGGCGGCGGAGTCAGGAACCGCGTTTCGTCCATCGTCTCCCCGATCAGGTGGATGCCCAGTCCTCCGGGGCGGATGTCATCCAGATCTCGAGATTTCAGCTTCGCGGGATCCACTTTGGCGCAGAAATCGGTGAGGCGGATGTCCAACTGGTCGTCGTGACGATCGACGGTCACAATAATGGTCCCGTCGCGGCCTGCATACCCGTGCTGAATAATGTTCATGCAGGCTTCGTTGACCGCGATGACGATATCTTCGGCTGTACGTCCGCTGCTTCCGCACAGCTCGGCGGCGTCCCGCATCGCGTGGCGCACGAATCGCAGGCGGTCCGGCCGCGCCGGGATCGTCAGTTCGAGAAGTCTTTCCGCCTGCGGCATCTCGCTCATTGTTCGGACGATTCGTCGCCGCCATCGATGCAGAGCAAGGTGACGTCGTCCTTCAAAGGGGTGGTCTGGTCGAGGCCGGAGACGATCGCCGGCAACCGCACCTCCAGTGGAAGGGAGGCCGCGTGAACGATGCTCTTGCGGACCTCGTCGATCCCGTAGGGGCGGCCGTCGACGGTGTGGCTGTCGGTCAGACCGTCGGTGAACAGATAGAGGCTGCTGTTCTCGAGCGAGATGTGCTCTTCGACATAGCCTATCTCGGGCACCAGCGACGGCGGCAGACCCACCGGTGGAGCCGACGCCGGGAACTCTTGAATTTCGCCTGCCGGCGTCAGCAGCAGCGGCGGCTCATGTCCGGCATTGACCAGCGACACCATCCGCGTCGACGGGTCGTAGATCCCGCAGACCATGGTGATGAACATGCCGCGGGTCGCCGTTTCCGCGACCTCGGCATTGATCTGGGCGAGCAGTTCGCTCGGGTTGTGCACCGTCTTGCCCAGGCAGTGAAACAGGCTGGAGACCTCCATCATCATCAGCGCGGCATTGATTCCCTTGCCGGAAACATCGCCGATATTGAACGCAATCCGCCCGTCGGGAAGCTCGATGAAATCATAGAAATCGCCGGATACCTCCCGCGCCGGGAGATTGAGCCCGGCGACGGGAAACGGTGCCGGCCGCGGGACCGGCAGCAGGCCGCGCTGAATCTCGCTGGCCAGTTCGACCTCGCGCCGCAACCGCTCCTGGCGCAGCAGGTCGGCGGCCATCTGGGCGTTCTTGATGGCGAGGGAGGCCGAGGCCGCGAGTGCCTGCAACACATAGCGGTCGGTGTTGTTGAACAGACCGTCGCCGGTGGTCTTGTTGACCAGCTCGATCGCGCCCATCGGCTGTTCCTTGACCCGGAGCGGCGCGCAGAGAAGCGAACGCGTGATGAAACCCGACTGCTCGTCCACGCTGGAGGCGAAATTCGGGTCATGGCGGACGTCACGCACCATCTGGGATGTGTTCTCCTTGACCGCCCGGCCGACGATTCCGTCTCCGGCGCCGAGGCGGATGCCGGTGATGTCGACCTCGCCGACGCAGACGCGGCAGACGAGTTCGGTATCCTCGTTCTCCAACAGAAAGATCGACGCGCCTTCGGCTTCCAGGTAGTCCATGATCCGGCCCAGCGCGGTCTTCAGCGTGGCGTCGATGTCGAGCGACATCGCGAAGTCCTGGCTCATCACGGCAAGGAGCTCGAGGTAGTCCGCGACGTCCGGCGCCCCCGTCGCCGGTCCCGGATAGGTGAGAACTTCGCTCATGCGTTCACTATGCGCGGTTTGGTCGAGGCCGTAAATTGAGACGGGTCCGCTCTCGCTTCCTTCTGAAGGCTGTTGTCGTGCTGGTCGCTGCCGTTGCGGCGGTGCCGTCTCCTGCCGCGGCCAATGGCAGTACGATCGCCTGGGGCAGCCTGCCGGAAGGCGCCGTGCCCGGACTTTCCCTCGATGTGCGTGCCGTCGAGGCCACGTCCGATCGCGAGACATGCGCGATCACCCTCTCGATCCGGAACCGGTTCGCGCTGGCCCTCGACCGGATCATTCTCGACCTCGTGCTCGAGGACGAAGACGGCGGCAGGATCGCGGCGGGACAGGCGGAGACCGGTACGCTGCCGTCGGGAGAGGCGACGTCGGCGACGGTTGCCCTGAGCCGCGAGGACGGAACCTTCTCATGCAGCCAAGCGACGGGGCTCAAGGTCGTTCCGAGGGCTTGCAGCGCCGGACCCATCGATCTGTTCGACGCCTGCCGAGCCGGTCTTGGCGGTACGGCGGAGGCGGTTCGCCTTTCCTTCGACCGCAAGGCCGAGCCCTATCCGTTCCGTGATGACGGTGTGCTCGATCGGCCGGGATACCGGGCGAGCGATGCGAAAGCCACGGAGGTCGTTGCCGCCGGGCTGACCTTGTCGGCCATTTCGGCGCGACTGGCGGAACGGTTCGCTGTCGGGACCGGAACGGAAGGAAGTCTCGTCGTCGCGGTTGCGGCCGGAAGCGCGGCGGCAGCCGCCGGCATCCTCGCCGGCGACGTGATCGTCGAGGTCGATCAGGAGAGCGCGGTGGATACGCAGGCGGCCGCGGCAACACTCGGCCGCAGCCTGGCGGCCGGCCGTCCCGCACTCCTGCTCATCGAACGCGACGGAGCGGCCCGCTTCCTGGTTCTTGGTGGCGACTAGGGCAGGAGTCCGCCGGTCAGTCGTCCAGCCAAAGACCGTCCGGAGAATCGCGTTCCACGCCCAGCTTCATGATCGCGACGCCCATGGCCACGCTGCCGAACGTAACCGCGGTTCCGCAATACAGCAGGACGGCGACCCACCAGGCCGACTCCGATCCGCTCGCCAGCCGCCCCAGCCCCGCGATGTCGAAGAAGAAGAGCAGCGTCACGAAAGCGAACGCGCCGATGATGCCCGCGCTTCCGTTCCAGAACAGCAGCTTGAGGAGTCTTCGGTCCGTCATCGCTCGCGCCTTCCCATCGTCAGCAACCCTTTCCGGTCGCCCCGTCATCGAATCTGATCTTGCCCGATGAACCGGGCCAGGGTCACGAGACCCGCTTCGTGCCTGTCCCTTCCGGCGTGGCTCGCGCATAGGGCCGAAAGGACGATCGGCTCAAGTCCGGCTTCGAACAGGTCGACGGCGTTCTTCGTCACACAGATATCGGTATCGATCCCGCATACGTGAACTCGGCTGATGTCTCGTGCGACCAGCCAATTCCGCAGGGCTGAGTCAACGCAGGTATAGCGCGGCTTGTCGATGACGCGTGCATCCTCGCGCGGTGCGAAGGCGAAGGCGGTCTCGTCGGAGTGCGGGGCGAACCGTTCCCAATGGATCAGCCGCCGGAACGGAGATCCCGGCGGGTTCTGGAAACGGGTGGCGATGACGACGTCATAGTCCGCCTGCGCCGCTTCGATCGGTGCGACCACATGGTGGGTTGCGTCGTTCACGAACCCTTTCTGCAGGTCGATGATCAGCAGGCAGGACGGCATTCCTTCCTCTCACGCGTTGGCGGGTCGGCGTAAGGAAAGTCTAGGTGGAGACGTCGGGCGTCCCAAGTCGTGAACAGCTATCGCTGAACAATGTGTTGATCATTCACTGTTCTGCGCGTAGCGTCGACAGCTATGGATACCGTCGATGCCGACATGAAAATCGAAGACGTCCGCCGGCAGATCCTTCTGGCGGCACGACACCGGTTCGACCGCTATGGGTTCGGCAAGACGACGATGGCCGAGATCGCCCGCGATTGCGGCATGTCGGCGGCCAATCTCTACCGCTATTTCGCGAGTAAGGGCGATATCGGCGCCAGCATCGCCGAGGAATGGTTCGCCTACACCGAAGGCCGCATGGCGGCGATGGCCGCGGCGATCGAGGGCGATGCCGCTGCGAAGCTGGAAGCGCTGATTCTGCTTCGCATCGACCTGATCGCCGAGTTGATCGCCGGCAGCCCGCATATCGACGAACTGATAGACCAGCTCTGCGTCGAGCGGCTGGACCTGATCGCCGCGCATAAGGATCGATGCGGGATCACCATCGCCGGGATTCTGGAAGAGGGAACGAAGGCCGGAGTCTTCGCTGTCGAGGACTTCGCGACGACCGCATCCACTATCCAGGCGGCAACGATGAAATTCTACTATCCGGACTTCATTCGGACGTGCGAGCGGGGGGAGCTCGTCGACGAAGCGAAGCGGGTGGTCGCCCTGCTTGTCTCGGGGCTCGGCGGCCGCCGCTAGCGGTCTCCGTTTGGAGAAATGAGGGGGAACGACATGGCGCAAGACGCAGATCCCGAGGGCTGGAAGCGGCGGTACGGCGGTGCGCTCATCGCGTATCGCTGGTGGATCCTTCTGGCGAGCGTTCTGTTCACGGCCTTCGCGGTCTACGGAATGTCGTTTCTCGACGTGAACCCGGATTCGCGGGTGTTCTTCAGCAAGGACAACCCGCAGCTCATCGCTCTCGAGGAGCTGGAGAACACCTACACCAAGGACGACAACGTGATGTTCGCCCTGGCGCCCAAGGACGGCAAGGTGTTCACGCGCGAGACCTTGGCGGCGATCAAGGAGCTGACCCAGCAAGCCTGGCAGATTCCCTATTCGAGCCGCGTCGATTCGATCACCAACTTCCAGCACAGCCGGGCGGACGAGGACTCGCTTATCGTCAGCGATCTCGTCGAAGATCCCGAGTCCATGACCGACGAGGATCTCGCGCGCGCCCGCGAAGTCGCCCTGGAGCAGCCCGAACTGCGCAACTGGCTGATCACCGACCGGAGCGACGTGACCGGCGTCAACGTCCAGATCTATCTGCCGGGTGAGAGCATCCACGAAGTCGACGAGATCGCCGCCTTTGCGCGCACGATGGCGGCCGACTTCGAGGCCGAGCATCCCGACATCGCGGTCTACCTGACCGGCGGGATCATGGTGAACATGGCCTATTCGGAAGCGCCGGAGCAGGACATCCAGAATCTGTTCCCGATCATGATCGGGCTGATGGTGCTGATCCTGATCGTTGCCCTGCGCTCTATCCTGTCGGTGCTGGCTATCCTGGCGGTGGTCCTGATGTCGGTGATTGCCGCCCTTGGCTTGTCGGGTTGGGCAGGCGTGGTGATGAACGCCGGAACCATGGGCGCGCCGATGATCATCCTGACGCTTTCGATCGCCAACTGCGTGCATGTGCTGGTGACCATGCTGCAGGAGATGCGCAAGGGAACCGAAAAGCGGGCGGCGATCGTCGAGTCCCTTCGCGTCAACATGACGCCGATCTTCATCACCTCCGTCACCACGGCGATCGGCTTCCTGACCATGAACTTCAGCGACGCGCCGCCGTTCCGCCTGCTCGGTAACATCGTTGCCACCGGCATGATCGCCGCGATGGTGTTCTCGATGACCTTCCTGCCGGCTCTGATGGCGGTGCTGCCGCTTCGCGTCCGTGCGCGTGCCGGACGCAGGGCGACGGCGATGGAAGGTTTCGGGAACTTCGTCATCCGGCGCCGGGTACCGCTCCTTTGGGTGATGGCGGCGGTGACCGTGGTGCTGGTGGCGGGGATTCCTCGGATCTATCTCGATGACGACTTCATCAAGTACTTCGACGAGCGCTTCAAGTTCCGCACCGACACCGATTTCGTCACCGAGAACCTGACGGCGATGAACACGCTGGAGTTCTCGGTGCCGGCCGGCGAGGAAGGTGGGATCAGCAATCCCGAATACCTGAAGACTCTGGACGAATTCACCGAATGGCTGCGCGCGAGGGACAACGTCGTCAACGTCATGACGTTGAGCACGACCATCAAGCGGCTCAACATGAACATGCACGGCGACGATCCGGAATATTACCGCATCCCGGAAAGCCGCGACCTCGCCGCGCAATATCTGCTGCTTTACGAGTTGTCGCTGCCCTTCGGGCTCGATCTGAACAATCGCATCGACGTGTCCAAATCGGCATCGCGGGTCACCGTGATGGTCCATCCGGCATCCACCAGCTATCTGCGGCAGCTCAATGCCGAGGCCGAAGCATGGCTGAATGAGAATGCGAGTCTGAAGGTCCACGGCACCGGCCTGTCGCTGATCTTCGCCTTCATCTCGGAACGCAACATCAACTCGATGCTGGGCGGCAGCCTGCTCGCCCTCGTCGTCATCTCGGCAATCCTGATGGGGGCCCTCCGCAGTTTCCGGATCGGCCTTCTCAGCCTGGTGCCCAACCTGTTCCCGGCGGCGATGGCCTTCGGGCTGTGGGGTTATCTGGTCGGCGAGGTGGGCTTGGCGATCGCCGTGGTGGTGGCGATGACGCTGGGCATCATCGTCGACGACACTGTTCATTTCCTCAGCAAGTATCTACGGGCACGGCGCGAGCACGCCCTGGACCCCTATTCGGCGACCCGTTACGCCTTCGGGACCGTCGGCATGGCCCTGGTCCTGACTTCGTTGGTGCTGGTGGTCGGTTTCGGCGTGCTGTCGTTCTCGGGCTTCAAGGTCAATGGCGACATGGGGCTGTTGAGCGCCATCACCATCGCCTTTGCCCTGCTCGCCGACTTCCTGCTGCTGCCGCCACTGCTGATGGTGCTGGAGGGGCGGGTGATCCGCCTCGCCAAACCGGCCGGCAGTGATGTCGAAGACATGGCCAAGGCGTAAGAACGGCGGTCCGACATCCTTCGACAGTTTTCAACCAACGGGACGAGCTCATGACACGGAAGACGATCTTCGCCGCCCTGACGGGCGTTCTCCTGCTGTCGACGGCGGCCTATGCCGAGACGGACGCGGAGAAAGGCCTGAGGCTCGCGGTCGAGGCGGACAAGGCTGATGAAGGCTGGGGCGATTCCACCAGCGAAATGATCATGACGCTCCGCAATCGCCAGGGCGATGAAAGCGTCCGCTATTTCCGCGGCCAGAACCTGGAGGTCGATGGCGACGGCGACAAGTCGATTTCGATCTTCGACCGGCCGGCCGACATCAAGGGCACGGCCGTGTTGACCCATACCCACAAGACCGGTCCCGATGACCAGTGGCTCTATCTGCCGGCGTTGAAGCGCGTGAAACGGATCAGTTCGGCCAACAAGTCGGGTTCGTTCGTCGGCAGCGAGTTCGCCTTCGAGGACCTGTCGAGTCAGGAGGTCGAGAAGTACACGTACAACTACGTGTCCGAGGAAGCCTGCCCCGGCGATTCGGGGGCCTCGTGTTGGGTGCTGGAGCGATTTCCGGTCGATGAGAATTCCGGCTATTCGCGGCAGGCCGTGTGGATGGACCAGGACGAGTACCGAGTCCACAAGATCGATTTCTACGATCGTAAGGATTCACTGTTGAAGACGCTCACGCTCAGCGATTACCGGGTGTACCTCGACGATTATTGGCGGGCCCATCGCCTGGAGATGGTCAACCATCAGACCGGCAAGAGCACCGAGCTGATCTTCGAGAACTATGAGTTCGGCACCGGGCTCGAAGATCGCGATTTCGATGAAAGCGTGCTGAAGCGCATCCGCTGATGGATCTGGCAGCTTTCCGGGTCCGCGCCCGCTCCGGCGACAGGGGAGGGCATCGCATCTCCCTCGTCATGCCCGCGAAGGCGGGCATCCAGGGGACGGACGAAGAACCGGCATCGTCTTCGACGGCGACCCCGGATTCCCGCCTTCGCGGGAGCGACGCGGAGAAGGGCTGTCGCCGGGGTGTCGCAGGCGTCGCATCGCTATTCGCTATGGCGGTGATGGCGGTAGCCTCAGCGCCGGCTTGGGCCGATCCGGACTACGAGGAAGTCTCCGGCTACGTCGCCACCGAAGCCCGTCTGTTCCCCAATGATCCGCAGTTTTCCGAGCAGCGCCGGCACGATATCTCGATCGTCGCCGAGCCGGAATACTACGCGGAGTGGGAGGACCGGTCCTCGCTTGCCGTGTCGCCGTTCCTGCGGATCGATTCCGCCGACGGCGAACGGACCCATGCGGATATTCGCGAAGCGCTCTATCGCCGCGTGCAGGAGGACTTCGATCTCGCAGTCGGCGTCGGCCGGGTGTTCTGGGGCGTCGCCGAATCCCAGCATCTGGTTGACATCGTCAATCAGACCGACCTGATCGAGAACGTCGACGAGGAGGACAAGCTCGGTCAGCCGATGGTCAACGTGACGCTGCTTCGGGACTGGGGCACGCTCAACGTCTTCTACCTGCCCTATTTTCGTGAGCGGACCTTCCCTGGCCGGCGTGGTCGGCTGAGGACCGGTTTCGTGGTCGATTCCGATACCGCGATTTACGACAGCGGGGCGCGCCACTGGCATCCCGATGTCGCCGTTCGCTACAGCGACAGTCGCGGCGCCTGGGACTACGGCATCTATCACTTCTACGGGACATCCCGGGAGCCGGCTTTCGTTCCCACCTTCAATGCCGGTGGAACGGTCGTGCTGGTGCCGCGTTACGACCTCATCAACCAGACCGGCATCGATGTGCAGTACACGACCGGTGCTTGGCTATGGAAGCTCGAAGCCCTTTTTCGCCAGGGGCAGCGCAATATTCGGGGTGAGGAGGAAAACTACGGCGCCTGGGTCGGCGGCTTCGAGTACACCTTCTTCGGTGTCGGGGAGAGCGACGTTGATGTCGGCATCCTCGGCGAATGGTCCTACGATACGCGCGGCAGCCGAGCCACGCGGGCCTTCGACAACGATGTGTTCGTCGGTACCCGGATCGCCTTCAACGACATCCAGAGCACGGAGATTCTGGCTGGCATCATTCAGGATCTGAACGACAGTGGCCGGCTGATCTCGTTGGAGGCCTCCCGCCGTATCGGCGCGAGCTACAAGCTCAGCCTCGAGCTTCGGGCCTTCGCCGGAATCCCGTCCGCCGACATCCTGGACAGCGTCCGGCGCGACGATCACCTGCTGGTCGAGTTCGCCTACTACTACTGATCCCGTGTCCTCGGCGCGCGTGTCGCCGGGTCAGGAACCGAGTCGGTCTCCTGCATGTTTGTGACGTGCTGAAACCAGCAGCACGAACACGAAAAGGAGACCTCTGATGAACTGGGATCGTATCGAAGGTAACTGGAAGCAGTTCCAGGGTAATGTTCAAGCTCAGTGGGGCAAGCTTACCGACGATGACCTCGACGTCGTCGAAGGTAACCGCACGCGCCTCGCCGGCCGTCTGCAGGAGCGTTACGGTATCGCCAAAGACGAGGCCGAGAGAGAGATCGACGCATGGCTGGACAAGCAGTGATGGAATCCTGACCAGGCTCTCATCAAAAGAAAATGCATGCCGACGGCAAGATTAGCCGTCGGCTCTGGCGGTCCGAAGAGAGGAAACAGCGATGTCCGTCGGCACGATCGTCCTGATTATTCTTATTCTGATATTGTTGGGGGCGTTGCCGAGCTGGCCGTACAGCCGCGGGTGGGGGTATTACCCGGCCGGCGGGCTGGGCCTGATCGTGGTGGTTCTACTGATCCTGGTGCTGCTAGGCCACGTCTAAGCCGTCTCGGGTCGAAACGGCCTGACCGTTACTAGACTGGCATCGGATGCAGGGCGTGCACGTCATTTGCTTCGGGCGACGGGTTCACTGATGACCGTGCCGTAGCGGGTGGTCTGCATGCGTTGTTCACGGTTTTCCGGAACGTATTCCTTCCCTTCCGCATCGAACGCGGAAAGGGCGGCTTCCTGCAGGCCGAGGAAGATGGGCTTCGCGTCGCCGCGGTGGATGTTGACCTTGGCGTTGAACACGTCCCGGGTTAGTCCGTGCTTGTCGTGGACCACGTAGCGCTTGATGTTGAAGTAGCCGTCGGCGATCCGGTCGCCCGTCAGATAGGCGTTGATGGCGGTGATCTTTTCTCCTGAGAGAACAACGTTCTCGAAGGTTTCCAGCTTTTTCTGCGCCTGAGCGACGAATAGCGGCGTCGATACGTCCAGCGCCGTACTGGTGCCGGCGGCCGACTCCGAAGTGGGCCGGGTGAAATTGCCGATCAGGATCTGATTGGGGAGCGCCTTGGCGACCATGCGGGCCAGCTCGATCGTCAGATCGCCGACGATAAAGCTGTTGAGGCTGGGGTTCAGGGCATCGGTCAGGAAGTACTCATAGTGGCTGCCGAGGTGGAACGCCGTCCTGAGCACCGGCTGGGTGGACCGGACCTTCCGCTTCTTGGCCGTAATGGCCGCCTTCGCCTGCGCGATCGCATTGTCCGCGAGGATCAGCATCAGGACGTAGAACAGGTTGACGTCGGCGGTCAGGCCATCGTCCCGGTTCCAGACATAGAAGCCGTCGCCCGTGGTCGTACGGCTCAGATCGATCTTGACGTCGTTGGCCAGCGCGCGGTGGTGGGCGACGTTGATCGAGTAGGCGAGATTGTTGAGGACGGCGACCTGCTCGAGCGGCGAATAGAGCGAGAAGCCGACGATATCGATCAGAATGCCGGCGCGATGGTGGGCGTGGGTGACGCTGTAGCGCCGTGCGATACGATCGATCGCCGCGGCTCCGATACTTTCCTTGCCCGGTGTGAAGGACAGAGGCAGCTGGACCACGCCGGTACGGAAAAAGGCTGCCGCGCGGTCGAGAGTCTCGTGGTTGAGGCGAAGGCTGCGGCCGAGGATGTCACGGTCGAACCATTGCAGCTCGGTAAGGCGATGGTGGGGGATAACCAGCACGTCGAGACCGCGTTCGCGCGGCGCCCACCCCAGAATCAGGTTGCGACCGAGGTTCCACAGCTCGTGGAGGGCCTTGTCGAGTTCTCTGACGTACTCTCGCGCCGTACTCTGGCGCTGTTGAATTCCCTTTTCAGCCACCTGGCAAGCTCGACCCGAGGTGATTCCGCCGAATACGTACCGCTCGCGGGCAAACCGCGGCCGCGCTTCTCCCCGGAAACAGATTGCTCAAGATTACCATCTTCTTCCGTCATCGTCCTGAGAACAATTTTAAGAAGCAGGTGCTGTCGCCCCCGGCTGACCATACGAGAATCATGGTTCATCGGAAGTCGCTTGGACAGGTCGGCGCGTGTGTCAGACGCTGAACCTTTCTCGATAGGCCTGAGGATTGGTTCCGAAGTGGCGCATGAAAGCGCGTCTCATCGTTTCCTCTGTCTGGAAGCCGCTGCGGGCCGCGACACGGGTTATCGGCAGCCCCTGTTCGAGCAGACGGCGGGCATTCTCCAGGCGCAACTCTTCCAGGGCCCGTGCCGGCGTGACTCCCGTAGCCTGGCGATAGCGCCGCGAAAAGCTGCGCAGGCTCATCCGCGCCTGTTCGGCGAGATCGGCGAGGGACAGCGACCGATGCAGGTTCTGCATCATCCAGCTATGCAGGTCGTCGAAGCGTCCGCCTAGGTCGTGAAGGGTCAGCGCGCTGCTGAACTGCGACTGCCCACCGGGGCGCTTCAGGAACACGACCAGCTCTCGCGCCACCGCCAGTGCGCTCTGGCGGTCGATATCGGCTTCGACCAATGCCAGGCTGAGATCGATTCCGGCCGTGACGCCGGCTGACGTCCAGATATCGCCGTCGCGGAGGAATATGGGGTCCGGCTCCAGCCGGATGTCGGGAAAGCGGTCGGCGAACTCCTGACATCGGCCCCAGTGGGTGACCGCGCGTTTGCCCTCCAGAAGGCCGGCCGAGGCGAGCAGAAAGGCGCCGCTGCAGACGGATACAGTGCGCCGTGCCGCTTTCGCGCGTCGGCGAATCCAGTCTACGAGCGGCTGGTTCTCGCAGGCGGTATTGACGCCCCATCCGCCGGGAACGATCAGCGTGTCCAGGGACGATCCGGCATCCGGAAGCGGTGACGCGGACAACGCCAGGCCGGAAGACGTGGTGACCTGGTCGGTCTCACCCACCACGACCGCATCGTAAGGCCGTGTCTTTCCTGACAGCCGCGCCAGATCATTGGCCGATGAAAACACCTGCAAGGGGCCGGCGATATCGAGGAGTTGGCTGCCGGGATAGGTCAGGATTTCGATGTGACGGGGCATTTTGGCGTAAAACGAGGGGTAAATGGCAATTCCGCCAAAGCTTGGCCCGCTACTCTGCGGTAAGTCAACAAGGAGACGCCACCATGCCCTTACGCTTTGGCCTGATTGTCTTTCCTGGCGTGCAGCAGCTCGACCTGACCGGCCCGTACGAGGTCTTCGCTTCCGCTCCGGACACGGATGTGCGGCTTGTCTGGAAGGAAAAAGAGCCGGTCATGTCGTCGACCGGCTTGAGCCTAATGCCGACGGCGTCCTTCGCGGACTGTCCGGCGCTCGACGTTCTCTGCGTACCGGGCGGGGGCGGGGTCGATGCGCTGCTACGCGATGAGACCGTTCTCGAATTCGTGCGCCGACAGGCGGCAAACGCGCGCTTCGTAACCTCGGTCTGCACGGGATCGCTGGTGCTTGGCGCCGCGGGACTGCTCAAGGGAAAGCGCGCGACGACTCACTGGAACGCGCACGACTTTCTCGATCGCCTGGGCGCTACGCCGGTCAGGGAACGTGTGGTGGAGGACGGAAATCTGATCACCGCCGGCGGTGTTACCTCCGGCATCGACTTTGGATTGACCGTCATCGGCCGGTTGCTGGGGCAGGACGAGGCCGAAATGATCCAGCTTGCCCTGGAGTACGCGCCGGCTCCGCCTTTTGCGGCCGGAACGCCCGAGGAAGCGTCGTCGGCCTGTCTGGCCTCGGTCAGGAAACGTCTTGCCGGATCGCGTGCGGAGCGAGAGGCGATCTTCGCCCAGTGGCGATAACGGTTCCGGACCGGGCCGATCCGAAAAGCGGTGCCGTCAGATGCGTTGCGGCACCGCCGGGCAAGGGCTCAGCCTTCGGCGCTCGCCCGGTCCTCGGCCTGAAGGGCGAGAACCCAGGACAGGACACCATCCCAGTAGCTGCTGCGGCAGAAGGCGGCGGCATCGGTGTAGCCGACGGTATCGATCAGGCTCTTGGCCAGGGCCTGCTGCCTCATGTCGCTGTCGAAAGTCATGCTCATTGCCATCTGCGTATCCTCCGGATCCCGAGCCGGTCGATCAGAAGTCGAAGTCTTCATAGTGCTGCCCGCCTGCGTGGCGGCTGCTGCGGTGAACCGCGAGGGCCAGAACGTCGTCCATCGCGTCGCTCTCGAAAGCGTCCGTGTCCAGCAGCCGGTTGGCGAAGTCGTCCTCAAACGTGAAGTCCGCGTCGATCTTGCGATAGTCGGCCATGATGCTTCTCCTCCTTCACCGGGGCCTTGCGGCGTTCCGAAATCTGCACATGCCTAACTGTGGGAGAAGATAGTCGTCGCAAGCGCGGCGTTCTGTGATGAACGTCACGTCGAATACATTTATTCGCGGGGTTGTATATAGTTAATGAGAAGTAAATATTCTCATTTACTTTGCGTTAACTAAAAAACGATCGAAGTATAAATGTGGTCAGTCCGGCCTTGTCTCAAGGCAGGGTGCAAATGGAAGAAGGTCAGGTGAGGGCGTTTAGGGGCGCCGCAAGCAGTCCTTGCAGTGCCCCGCGGTGACCGCGAATGCCCAGTCGGGAAAGGGGTGGCCTCAGCGGCCTTCGAAAGTCGGCTTCTGCTTAGCGAGAAAAGCTGCGGTGCCGTTCCGGAAGTCTTCGGTAAGGGAGCAGGCGGCGATGCCTTGCGCCTCGGCTTCGAGCTGGGTTTCCAGGGAATTGCCCAGTGAGGCGTTCAGCAGTTCCTTGGCCTTCGCATAAGCGAGGGTCGGTCCCGAGGCCAACCGTGCCGCCAGTTTTTCCGTTTCGGCCTGAAGCGCGTCGTCGGGGACGACGAAGTTGATGAGGCCCAGGCGTTTGGCCTCTTCCGCGTTGAAACGGTCGGCCAGATAGGTGAGCTCCATCGCCTTCTTCATACCGACGATGCGCGGAAGGAAATAGGTGCCGGAACCGTCGGGACTGGCGCCGATCCGCGTATAGGCGAGGGTGTAGAACGAACTCGCTCCGGCGATCACCATGTCGCAGGCCATGGCGAGGCTGAAGCCGGCCCCGGCGGCGGCACCTTCGACGCTGGCGATGATCGGCTTCGGCATGCGGCGCATCGAAACGATGGCGCCATGGAAGTCGTGGGTGATGTCGACGACCGTGCGGTGAATGTCGTCGATCCGCTCCTGGAACACGCCGATGTCGCCGCCGGCCATGAAATGCCCGCCGGAGCCGTGAATCACCACGGCGCGGACCTCGGGATCGACCTCGACCGCATACAGGACGCGACGCAGGCCCGCGGCGAGGGTGTCGTCGATCGCGTTCAGCTTATCGGGGCGGTTCAGTTGGACCCAGGCGACGCCATTCCCGATAGAAAGAAGAACTTCCTTGCTCATTCCCTTCTCCTCAGCGGTTCGGCGCGCTGCCGGTTCGGCCTGCATCGGTGGTCTGGAACGAATATATACCGTCGTCGCCGAGAGTCCGCTCCAGGTCGCCCAGGGCAACCAGATGGTTGAGATGGGCGAGGGTTTCCCCCAGCGCGAATCCCTGCTGATGCAGGTCCAGCGTTCGCGGGAACAGGATCGGCATCATCTCGACGGCGGTCTTGGGTTTCATGCAGGCGGGTCGCGCTTCCGTCAATCGGTCGGCGTGATGCGCCTTGAGCGCGGCTATGCGCTTGTGAAGGCCGTGGAACGGCAAGCCGTGCGAGGGAAGCACGAACGTTTCGGCAGGCAAGGTTGCGAGCTTGTCCAGCGAGCCGAGGAACTCGCCGAGCGGATCCGCTTCCGGCTCGTCGTCCCAGACGCTGATGTTGGTCGATATTCGGGGCAGCACCTGGTCGCCAGCGATCAGCGTGCCGGTTTCCGCGCAATAGAGACAGGCGTGCTCCGGAGCATGGCCGGTACCGACGATCACACGCCATTCGCGTCGGTCGATGGAAAGACGGTCGCCTTCGATCAGCCGCTGGTAACTGGACGGAATGGGTTCGATCAGAGTCCCGTAGTCCCGGAAAAGCTCGACGAGGGCGGAAACCAACGCTTCGTTCGCGCCGTGAGCGGTGAAAAAGCGCCGTCGCCCTTCCTCGCGAACGGGATCATCGTCGAGAGAGTTGAGTCGTCCCATCATCCACTCGTCGCGGCTGATGAGAAGCGGGCAGCGCCAGCGTTCGGCCAGCCAGCCCGCGAGGCCGATATGGTCGGGGTGGTGATGGGTGACGATCAGCCGTTCGATCGGTCTGCGATCGGGACCCTCGAAGATCCGCTCCCACGCGGCGCGCGTCTCGTCGCTTTTGATGCCGCAGTCGACCAGCGTCCGGCCGGGGCCATCGTCGAGAATCCACAGGTTGATGTGGTTCAGCGCGAAGGGGAGGGGCATGCGGACCCATCGCACACCTGTCGCCACGGCAGCGCTTTCGCCGATGGCCGGCGGTTCGGCGAAGGGATGGATCAGTGAATCTGGCATGTCAGCGGGGCATGGGGCGGGCGTTCGGCCCACCCCCCGGCCGGTCAGCGCGTCGCCAGCCGAACCGCGCCGTCGAGACGGATCACGCAACCGTTCAGCATATTGTTGCGGTAGATGTCGCCGACGAGTTGCGCATACTCTTCGGCGGTGCCCAGGCGCTTCGGAAAGGGCGTGTTCTCGGCCAGCGACTGCTGAACCTTTTCGGGCAGACCAGCCATCATCGGGGTCATGAACAGGCCCGGCGCAATGGTGACGACACGTACCCCGAAACCGGCCAGTTCGCGCGCGGCCGGCAGGGTCAGTCCCACGACGCCGCCCTTGGACGACGCATAGGCGGCTTGGCCGATCTGGCCTTCGTACGCGGCGACCGACGCGGTGTTGACGATCAGGCCACGGCCGCCGTCCTCGTCGGGCTCGTTCGTCTGCATCGCGGCGGCGGCGCTCTTCAGCAGATTGAAGGTGCCGATCAGGTTGATCATGATCACGGTCTTGTAGACGTCGAGCTTCAGCGGCCCTTCGCGACCGACGATACGACCGGGCGTGGCGACGCCGGCGCAGTTGACCGCCAGGGTCAGCGGGCCGAAGGCCGCGACGGACTCGGCGACCGCGCTCTCGATCTCGCCTTCGTTGGTGACGTCCGCCTGACGGAAGCGGGCATTCTCACCCAGCGCCTTTGCGCGCGCTTGTCCGCGCTCGACATCGCGGTCGAGCAGCGTGGCCTTGCCGCCGGCTTTGATGACCGCCTCGGCGGTGGCGGCTCCCAGTCCCGAAGCGCCGCCGCTGATCACCGCATGGGCCTTGGCGAAATCCATCTTGTATCTCTCCGCTATGGTCTTGTCCGTGTAGGGGCGGCGCTGGGCCGTGCCAACCGATAGCTTCGGTGTCCTGTGGGCGCAACTCAAACCTGCGCGGGGCAGGGGTGCGAGCGATCAGTCCCTTTCGGGCTCGGGACCCGACCGTACGGCCTGTTTCTCGGCGAGCTTACGGCGGACCATCGGCGCGATATAAGCACAGCCGTTGCATTGCTCGGGAATCATCTCGTCCCGCAACACCGCATCGAGCCGGTGACGGTAGCCGAGGATCTGCTCCGGCGAATCGGTGCCCATTCGCCCCATCCCGTAGCGCGTCGGGTCCTTGACCATGCAACAGCTCGTCGCGTTGCCGTTGCGGTCGATGTAGAGCCCGCCCTTCACCCAAGGGCATCCATGCGCACTGGGAAAAGCGCGGCTGAGCTCGGTGTAGAAATGTCCGACCTGCTGTGCCATCTGCATCAGTTCCTGAATGCGCGGGGCCTGCCTGGCGATCCTGAGCCGGGTATAGGAGTCGCGGTCCAGGCGCTGCTCGTTCATCGCCGTGTCGTAGACGCTGCGGTAAGTGGGCATGCTGCTGAGCGGCTGCGTGCCGATGCCGCCGTCCATGCCAAGTCGGTCGTGAAGGGCGGCGATGCCTTCCAGGGCATCGACGGTTTCCTTGAGCACCGTGACCTGGAATCCGACGGTCGGGTAAGGCGTAGCGCGCGCCGCCTTGGCCGCGAGAAGCCGTTCGATCCCCGCGATGACCTTGTCGAGACGCCCGCCCCTGATCCGCTTGAACGTATCGGGATCGGCGGACTCGATCGAAACGCGGACGGCCGCCACCCGTGCATCGATCAGCCCCTCGACGGCGCTGTCGGTGAGCAGGCTGCCATTGGTGATGATCGAGACCCGGATGCCGCGGTCCGTGGCCGCACGCGCCATGCGCATGAAGTCCTTGTTGAGCAGCGGCTCGCCTTCGCCCTGCAACTCGATGTGTTCGATTTCGGGAAAGGAGTCGAGGACGGTCCAGAAGGTATCGACAGGGAGATCAGCCTGTTCCATCTGCCGACCGACGCAGAAACCGCAAGTGTAGTTGCAGCGGGTCGTCGGTTCGATCTGGACGAACTTGACCGGCGGCCGAGAGCGGTGCTGGCGGCTGGAGGGGATGTCGGCTTGGGTCATCGGATCGTGGCTGGGATTTCGGGTTCCATTTTTCGGTCGCCGGACCACACAGCGACTCGACACGGTCTTGGCCAGCGTACGTAAGGCCGGTATCAAATGTCAGTCGAACAATAACGTGGCGATGACAAACATCGCGTAAACGCCGGGAGGCAACCCGGCCGAGAAAGGGGGGATGGTCCGGGATGATAGCTTTCCTGCGCCGGCATTGGCTTGCGATTCTGTCGCATGTGGCCCTGATAGCCGTGTGGTGGTTGTTCGTGGCCCTTGGGGACGTGCCCAAATACATCATGCCTTCGCCGGTCGAGACGATCGCATCCCTCGGCCAGGCGAACTACGACTGGGTGAACAACACCCTGGTGACGGGGGCGGAGGTCTTCGGTGGATATGCTCTCGGCGTCGTGGTGGGTGTCGGCCTCGCGTTGATCTTCTCCTGGTCCGCCACGTTGAACGCCGCGTTCATGCCGCTGCTCGTCAGCCTCAACATGATTCCGAAGGTGGCGCTGGGGCCGCTGTTCATCGTCTGGTTCAGCTATGGGATCGGTTCGAACATCCTGATCGTCTTCTCGCTCTGTTTCCTGCCGATTTTGTTGACCACCGCGCGCGGCCTGAAGGAGGTCGAGCCGGAGCTGATCGATCTCGTTCGCGCGCTCCGTGGCTCGCGTTGGCAGATTTTCACCAAGATCCAGCTTCCGGGGGCTCTCCCCTATGTCTTCGCCGGCATGAAGGTCGGAGCGATCCTGGCCGTCGCCGGCGCCATCGTCGGCGAGTTCATCGCCTCCGATCGCGGCCTCGGCTACCTGATGCTGCAGGTCCAGGTGACGCTCGACACTGCGGCGATGTTCATGTCGGTGCTGCTGATTACCCTGGTGGGCGTCGTTCTCTACGCGCTCGTGCTGTGGCTCGAACGATCGCTGATCGTTCAGGACGCGCGTGTGCGGTGATGACCGCCGACACACCCGTTCCCTTCATCCGTCTCGACGGCGTCCGCAAGGAATACCAGACGCGCGGCGAGACGTTTCTCGCCGTCTCGGACGTTACCCTCGATATCCAGGAAGGCGCGCTCGTCTCGCTGGTCGGCCCGTCCGGGTGCGGCAAGACGACGGTCCTCAAGATCCTTGCCGGCCTGCACGCCGCCGATGGGGGCAAGGTCGAGATCGGCGGCGAAGCCGGCGCCTACGACACGGCCCGCGACACCGGGATGGTGTTTCAGCAGGCGCTGTTGCTCAAATGGCGACGCATCCTCGACAACGTGCTGTTGCCGGCGGAAATCCTGGGCCTGCCGCGGCGGGCGGCGCGCGAACGGGCGCGCGATCTTCTCAACATGGTCGGGCTCGACGGCTGTGAGGACAAATACCCCTACGAACTGTCCGGCGGCATGCAGCAGCGCGCGGCTATCGCACGCGCCCTGATCCACGATCCGCGCCTCATTCTGATGGACGAACCGTTCGGCGCTCTCGATGCGTTGACGCGGGAGAAGATGAACCTGGAGCTTCTCCGCATCTGGTCGGAAAGCCGCAAGACCATCGTCCTCGTGACGCACAGCATCCAGGAAGCGGTGTTCCTCGCCACCCATTGTGCGGTGCTGACCGCCGGCCCGGCACGGATGGCCGCGAGCTTCCCTATCGACCTTCCGTCCCCGCGCACCCTCGACATGAAGACCCACGAGGCCTTCGGCGACTACACGCGACGCATCTACCGCCTGCTGGGCATGGACTAGATCAAGCGCGTTACGGGCCGGACCGGATCGGGGCGACCGCTACCAGCCAGACCACTTACGCAGGTAAGGGTTGCGGCCGTGCTTCGTATGGATGGTTGTTGACCGAGAGGCCCGTGCCGATATGTCGATCAGGTTTGTCCACCCTAGAAACTCGGGCAACGCCGCATGTTTTGCGGCGGCCATTCGATCCACAGGAGGGGCTTCATGTTCTGGAGATTTTCGTCGCTGCGTGGGCAGCGACTGCACGCAACCGATGGCGAGATCGGAAAGGTCGACGACTTCCTGTTCGACGATGCCACCTGGACGATCCGCTATCTGGTGGCCGACACGGGCGGCTGGCTGAGCGGCAGGCGGGTCCTGATCGTCCCGGCCTCGATCGGCGAGACCCGCGACGGCGAGGAAGATCTGCCGGTCTCGCTATCGAAAAGCCAGATCGAGAACAGCCCGCCGGTCGGTAGCGATCAGTCGGTCAGTCGGCAGCACGAGGAAGCCCTGCACGGCCATTACGGCTGGCTGCCCTATTGGTCCGGCGCCGCCCAGGCGACCGGCACCATTAATGACGAGCGCGGGGATTTCGGTGTGCCGCTGGGGGAGGCGGAAGAAAAGAACGGCGGTGACCCGCACCTCCGCAGCATGAGCGAGGTGGAGGACTATCACGTCAGCGCCAGCGACGGCCCGATCGGCCATGTCGAGGACTTCCTGCTCGACCCCGAAGGATGGTCGGTCCGCTATCTGCTCATCGACACCCGCAACTGGTGGCCGGGCAAGCGGGTTCTCGTCGCGCCGCAATGGATAGACCGGATGGACTGGTCGGCGCAGGAGGTCCACGCCACCCTGACGCGTGATCGCATCAAGGCTTGCCCCGAATTCGACTCCGACATGGCCATCAACCGCAGCTTCGAAGAACGCCTCTACCGCCACTACGACAAGATCCCTTACTGGGCTTAGGGAAGGCCTGCTGCCGCTGCGACGTTGACCCATCAACCGTCATGCCCGCGCAGGCGGGCATCCAGAGGCGCGTGAGACCGCCGCCGGATATGGGTTCCCGCCTCCGCAGGAACGACGGTTTGTAAGTGAAGACGACGGAGCGGCGGTGAGCCGTTCCCGTCGTCGCCTGCATCGCCTAGTCTGTTCAGGCGATGGCGGCAGGACGGACGATATCGCGGCTTCTGGGACTATGGCTGGCTGTGTCGCCGCTTGCGGTGCGAGCGGCTGAGATCGCCATCTCCTGCGGCGCCATCGGGCAGGAGATGGAGTTCTGCCGGTCGGCCGCCGAGCGCTGGGCGGCCGAAACCGGAAACACCGTCGAAATCGTCTCGACGCCGAACGACGCCAACCAGCGCCTCGCCCTCTATCAGCAGATTCTCGCAGCCCGCTCGCCCGACATCGACGTTTTCCAGATCGACGTCGTCTGGCCGGGCATCCTCGGCTACGCCTTCGAGGACCTGACGCCCTACGTTCCGGATGCGGCGAAGGCCGCTCATTTCCCTGCGGCGATTGCCAACGACACCGTCGGCGGGCGCCTCGTCGCCATGCCGTGGTTCATCGACATCGGGCTCCTCTATTACCGGCGCGACCTCTTGGAACGGTATGGAAAGCCGGTGCCGGAAACCTGGGCCGACCTTCACCGGACGGCGGCCGAGATCATGGCTGGGGAGCGGGACGCAGGTCGCGACATGTGGGGCTGGGTCTTTCAGGCCCGCGCCTATGAGGGGCTCACCTGCAATGCCCTCGAATGGGTGGCGTCGTTCGGCGGCGGAACGATCGTCGACGCGGACGGCGCGGTGACGATCGAGAACTCCGCCGCCGCCGCGGCGCTCGACGAGGCGGGGTCCTGGATCGGCACCGTCGCGCCCGAAGGCGTTCTCAACTATGCGGAGGAGGAGGCCCGCGGCGTCTTCCAGTCCGGCCGGGCCGTCTTCATGCGGAACTGGCCCTATGCCTGGGCGCTCGCGAACGGAGAGGGGAGTCCGGTCGCCGGCAAGGTCGGCGTGACCGTCCTTCCCCACGGGCCGGCGGGCCGGTCGGCAGGCGCCATGGGCGGCGCGCAACTGGCGGTGTCCCGATTCTCGCGCCACAAGGCGGAGGCAGTGGACCTCGTCCTCTACCTGACCTCGGCGGAGGAGCAGAAGCGACGGGCGATCGAGGCGTCGTTCAACCCGACGATCAGATCACTCTACGAGGATGCGGAGGTGCTGGCCGCCAATCCCTTCTATGCGACCTTGGGGCAGGCCTTCGAAACTGCCGTGTCGCGCCCCTCAGGCGTCACCGGCGTGAAGTACAATCGGGTCAGCAATGCCTTTTGGAATTCCGTATACGAAGTTCTTGCAGGCGATACGGAACCCGCTGCTGCGCTCGCCGATCTGGCGGAGCGGCTGAGGCGGATGCGCGGCGATGGCTGGTAGCCGTCCGCTCTCCGCGCGGCGAAGGCGGGAGGCCTGGGTGTACCTCGCGCCGACGCTGCTGGTCCTCGCCGTGGTCGGCGGTTGGCCGCTCGCCCGGACGATCTGGTTCAGCCTGAGCGACGCCTATCTCGGCCGCGCCGCCGAAGCGTCCTTCATCGGCCTCGATAACTACCTGCTGCTGGCGGGCGACGGCGAATGGTGGGGCGCGGTGTGGAACACCGTGGTCTTCGCCGCCTGCTCGGTGACGCTGGAGACGGTGCTGGGGATCGGCATCGCCCTGGTCCTCAACGCCCGCTTTACCGGCCGTGGGCTGGTGCGGGCCGCCGTGCTGGTGCCATGGGCGATCCCGCTGGTCGTTTCGGCCAAGATGTGGGCGTGGATGTTCAACGACCTCTACGGCGTCATCAATGCCGGGCTTGCGGGGCTCGGGCTGATCGACGGGCCCGTCGCCTGGCTCGCCGATCCCGACCTCGCCATGGCGGCGGTCGTCATGACCGACGTGTGGAAGACGACGCCGTTCATGGCGATCCTGGTGCTCGCCGGGCTGCAGATGATCCCGGACGACATCTATGAGGCGGCGCGGGTCGACGGGGTGCATCCGGTGAAGGTCTTCTTCCGCATCACCCTGCCGCTGGTCTGGCCGGTGCTGCTGGTGGCGGTGATCTTCCGCACTCTCGATGCCCTCCGGGTCTTCGACCTGATCTACGTGATGACCAGCAACAGCCGCGACACGGCCTCGATGTCGGTGTTCGCGCGCCAGCAGATGGTGAACTTCGGCGACCTCGGCTATGGCTCGGCGGCCTCGGTGCTGATCGTCCTGATCGTCGGGTTGGTCACCGTGCTGTGGCTGATGGCGGGGCGGGTGCGTCTCGGTGCGGAGGGTGGGCGGTGAGGCCCGGCCTGTGGCTCGCGGTCGGGCTGATCCTGCTGTTCAGCCTGTTCCCGTTCTACTGGGCGATCGTCTCGTCGCTCGAGACCGGGACGGCCCTGTTCGACGCCGACCTGCTGCCGAGCGGCGCGACACTCAGGAACTATGGCGAGATCTTCGCGGCGCAGCCCTTCGGCCGGAACATCCTGAATTCGTTGCTGGTGGCCGGCGGAACGGTCGCGCTCGCTCTCACTCTGGCCGTGGGTGCCGCCTACGCGCTGGGCCGGGTGGCGTTCCGCGGTCGGGGCTTGCTGCTGATGGTGATCCTCGCGGTGTCGATGTTCCCGCAGGTCGCCGTCCTTTCCGGCCTGTTCGAACTGATCGCCGCGCTCGGCCTCTACAACAGCCTGTGGGCGCTGATCTTCTCCTACATGATCTTCACCCTGCCGTTCTCGGTCTGGGTGCTGACCGTGTTCATGCGCGACCTGCCGCGAGAGATCGAGGAGGCAGCGATCATCGACGGGGCCGGCAGCTTCACCGTGGTGACCCGCATCTTCCTGCCGCTGATGGCGCCGGCGCTGGCCAGTACCGGGCTGCTTGCCTTCCTGGTGGCGTGGAACGAGTTCCTGTTCGCGCTGACCTTCACGTTGAGCGACAAGGTGCGGACGGTGCCTGTGGCGATCGCCCTGATCAGTGGCCAGAGCCAGTACGAAATCCCCTGGGGCCACATGATGGCGGCGTCGGTTACGGTGACCTTGCCGCTGATCCTGCTCGTCCTCCTGTTCCAGCGGCGCATCGTCTCCGGCCTCACCGCCGGCGCGGTCAAGGGCTGAGGCGATGGCTCAGGTCCGCCTGGAAGGGGTTGCCAAGCGCTTCGGTCCCGTCTCGGCCCTTGCCGATATCACCGAGACGATGGCCGACGGCGAACTGACGGTGATTCTGGGGCCGTCAGGCTGCGGCAAGTCGACCCTGCTCCGGGTGATCGCCGGGCTGGATGAGGCGACCGCCGGCCGCATCTTCATAGGCGACCGCGACGTGACCGACCTTCCGCCGGCCAAGCGCGACATCGCCATGGTGTTCCAGTCCTACGCTCTCTATCCGCACATGACGGTGTTCGACAACATGGCGTTCGGCCTGAAGCTTGCCGGGCGCAGTCGTGCAGCGGTCCGAGCGAAGGTCGAGGAGGCGGCGAAGCTTCTCCGGATCGACGGCCTGCTCGACCGCAAGCCGCGCGCCCTTTCCGGCGGCCAGCGCCAGCGGGTGGCGATGGGGCGGGCGCTGGTGCGCGAACCCCAAGTCTTCCTGTTCGACGAGCCGCTCTCCAACCTCGACGCCGCTCTCCGGGTTGAGATGCGCTTCGAGATTGCCGCCCTTCAGAAGCAGCTC
>MDTD01134623.1_pt1 | contig 45197 bp, 45 predicted proteins | sample 811221 | NCBI WGS metagenome assembly MDTD01 (sample SAMN05326646, study PRJNA326480) | marine metagenome | isolation source: seawater | place: Pacific Ocean: South West | collected 2011 | reverse complement strand
TATTGATTGATAAACTTCGATTTTTATACATATTAAGAAAAATTTAGCAAACTTAAAATTATGTTTAACACAATATTTCCAAAGATCCATAAAGAAGGCTATAAATTCTTAGCAATTTCAATCTTAATTACTTTTATTGTTTTATTTTTCTCAAAGCTTTTTGGGTTTATTTTTATATTAATCACAGTTTGGGTATATTATTTTTTTCGAGATCCAGAACGTTTTTCGATAAATAATGACTCCTTTCTAGTTAGCCCAGCAGATGGTCTTATAACAAGTATCTCGGAGAGATCAGGACCAGAGGAACTAAGATTAGAAAATACTACTTACACAAGAGTAAGTGTTTTCATGAATGTTTTTAATTGTCATGTGAATAGGACTCCTACGGGAGGAAAAATTGAAGAGATTTATTATAAACCTGGAAAGTTTTTAAATGCCTCTCTTGATAAAGCGAGTGATGAAAATGAGAGAAATTATTTTAAAATCAAAACTGTAAACGAAGAAGAAATAATCATAGTTCAGATTGCCGGGTTAATTGCAAGAAGGATAGTATGTGAGGTAGAGCAAGGACAGGAATTGAAACAAGGGGAAAGATTAGGAATGATAAGATTTGGAAGCAGAGTTGACATTTATTTTAAAAATAAAAAAGTATTAGCCAAGTTAGGGCAAAACGTAGTTGCCGGCGAAAGTTTAATTGCATCAGAATAATGGAACAAAATAAAAAATTTAAATTAGTATCCTCAAAAAAAACAAGATATCTTTTACCAAATATTTTAACTTTGGGCGGGGTTTGTCTAGGTATAAGTTCTATTAAATTTTCAATCGATGGAAATTTCAGTCTTGCCGTAATACTTATTTTATTTGCGGCTATACTAGACGCTTTAGATGGAAGAATAGCTAGATTAATAAAAGGTACATCCGATTTTGGTAAAGAATTAGACTCTTTAACAGACTTCGTAAGCTTTGGAATTGCACCAGTTTTTATTCTATATTTTTGGGAGCTTAATACCTATGGCAAATTAGGATGGGCCATATCCTTAATTTTTTCTGTTTGCTGTGTACTTAGATTAGCTAGATTTAATCTTACTAAAAATGATAATGAGCAAAAATGGAAAAATAATTTTTTTGAAGGCATACCTTCTCCTGCAGGAGGTATACTTGTATTAATGCCATTAATATATGACTTAAGTGATTTTACATTTGATATAAACTTAAGAAATTTAACACCATATTTAACTATTTTAATAGCTTTAATGATGGTAAGTAAAATTCCAACGCTTTCCTTAAAAAAAATTTCTATTTCATCTAAGACTACGATATTCTTACTACTGGTTATAGGTTTAATTTTCATAGCATTGTTGTTCTATACTTTTGAAACTCTTTTAGCATTTAGTCTAATCTATTTAATTTCAATACCTATAAGTATTGTGATTTTTAGAAATGAACAAAAAAAATTCTCTGAAAAAATATCTGATGAAGATCATGAAGATATTTTATAATGAAAAAATCAAAACGATCCAAAAAAAGTAATTCCTGGAAAATCAAACAACATAGAGATCAATACTTTAAAAAATCAAAAACGCTCGGTTACAGATCAAGAGCCTCTTTTAAATTGTTAGAACTTAATGAAAAATTTAAATTCATAAAGAAGAATAGTAATTTATTAGATCTTGGTTCCTTTCCAGGAGGTTGGTCTCAGGTTGCTAGTAAAATTATAACTAAAGGAAAAATTTTATCTATTGATATAAAATCAATGAAACCTTTAGATAACGTAAAATTTATTAATTGTGATATTTTTGATCAAAAAACTAAAGATAATATTAAGAATTTTTTTCACGGTAAATTAGATGTCATCATTTCAGATATGGCAGCAGATACTACTGGCAATAAAACTTTAGACTCCATTCGAACTAACCAGCTATGTCTGGAGATTTTAACTCTATCTTCAAAGATACTAAGGTCTAATGGCGTTTTTGTTTCAAAGCTTTTTATGGGAGAAGACTTTATACAAGTAAAAAACTTTGCTAAATCACTTTATAAAAATGTAAATTTCTTCAAACCTAAGTCTAGTAGAAATGAGTCCAAAGAGACTTATATACACTGTAAAATTTTAAAGACTTTATAAATTATTTAGATCGTATATAAGTTTATATGGGAACAATAAAAGAATCTCTAACATTTGATGACGTTTTGCTATTGCCGCAATATTCCAATGTTTTGCCTTCAGAAACTAATATATCATTAAATTTGACAAAAAAAATTTCTCTTAAAGTTCCTTTTTTATCTTCTGCAATGGATACAGTCACTGAGTCAAAAATGGCTATAGCTATTGGACGTTCAGGGGGGATTGGCGTGATTCATCGTAATTTGAATATTAAAAAACAAACAAAAGAAATTATTGCAGTAAAGAAAAAAAAATTGGTAGTCGGGGCGGCAGTTGGCACAAGCAATGAGGATATTGAAAGAGCTAAATCTTTAATTTCCAACGGGTGTGATTTAATCGTAGTAGATACAGCACATGGCCATAGCGAAAAAGTATTAAAAACTCTTTCTAAACTAAAGAAAATAAATAACAAAATACCGATTTGTGTTGGAAACATAGCAACAGGAGACGCAGCAAAGAAATTATACAATTCTGGAGCAGATATTATTAAAGTAGGAATAGGGCCAGGATCTATATGTACAACAAGAATGGTTGCGGGAATTGGAGTTCCACAGATTTCAGCAATCATGGATGTAAAACAAGCTCTAAAGAACAAAAAAATTAAAATTATTTCTGATGGGGGAATTAAATTCTCTGGAGATATTGCTAAAGCCTTGGCAGCTGGTGCTGATGCTATAATGATGGGCTCAATATTTGCTGGTACAGAAGAGAGTCCTGGTAGAAAATTTAAAGTAAAAGGTAGAGTTTACAAACTATACAGAGGAATGGGTTCAATAGGGGCGATGTCATCCGGTTCAGCAGGCAGGTACTTTCAAAAAAATTTTAAAGATAAATCTAAGTACGTGCCAGAAGGTGTAGAAGGTAGAGTTGAGTATAAAGGCAAAGTTTCAAAAATTATCTATCAATTACAAGGTGGATTGCGTTCTTCAATGGGTTATATTGGAGCTAAAAACTTAGATCAAATTTCAAAAAATGCCAAATTTATAAAAATTACAAAAGCTGGATTCTACGAAAGTATGGTGCATAGTGTTGAAATGACACAAAAAAATATAAATTATAAGTTATGAAATTAAAATTATTACAAATCATTTTTTTATTTTTTATTTTTACTAACAATTTGTTGGCGAACACTAAATATTTTCAACAAGGATTAGATCTATTCAAAAACAAGAAATATAATGAGGCCAAATTCAAATTTGAACAAGATATAATTTTTAATCCAAAAAGCGAAATGTCGTATTTATATTTATCAAAAATATTTAAAAATTTAAACAGAATAGACTTAGAAGAACAAAACCTTAATACAGTTATTTTGTTAAATCCTAAAAACGAAGAAGCTATTTATAATCTTGCAAAATTAAAACTTGAGGCTTCAGACTATAAAAAAAGCATAGAGTTAAATGAAAAGCTAAATTTGTTATGTAAAAAGTATTGTAATCAAAGCCGAAGACTAAAAACTGAAATTGAAAATTTATCAAAAAAATAAATGCAATTTCGGAAAGATAAAGAAACTATACTAATTATTGATTTTGGTTCCCAAGTTACAAAGTTGATTGGCAGAAGAATTAGAGAACTAGGTGTATATTCTGAAATAATTCCCCCTAAAGAAGTAACAAAAATTACAGATTATAGATCTATCAAAGGAGTTATATTATCTGGAGGTCCATCTACAGTTACAAAAAAAGAATTTCAAACTATTCCTCGTAAAATTTTTTCAAAAAAAATACCAATTCTAGGTATCTGTTATGGTTTACAACTTATAGCAAAAATCTTCGGAGGTAAAATAAAGTCCTCAACCAAAAGAAGAGAATTTGGCCGAGCAATGATTTTTAAAAAAAGCCAGTCAAAATTAACTAAAAATTTTTTTAAATCTAAAACTAATGTTTGGATGAGTCATGAAGATGCAGTAGTAAAAATACCAAAAAAATTCAAATCAGTTGGATCTACTAAAAATTCAAAATTGACAATTATTGAAAATAGTAAAGAAAAAATCTATGGTGTTCAATTTCACCCAGAAGTAACGCATACAGATAATGGAAAAGAAATATTTAGAAACTTTTTATTTTCTATCTGCAAAGTAAAAAAAAATTGGAATGTTGTTTCTCAAAAAAATAAACTTATAAAATCAATAAAAAAAATAGTTAAACAAGATAGAGTTATATGCGCTTTATCAGGTGGTGTTGACAGCAGTGTTGTTGCTCTCTTAATAAATAAAGCTATAAAAAAAAATTTAATATGCATCATGGTAGATACTGGGCTGATGCGAAAGAATGAGTTTAAATATACATTTAATCTCTTTAAAAACAAATATAGATTTAATATTCGATTAATAAATTCTTCAAAAATTTTTTTAAAAAAATTGAAAAATATTTCAAATCCTGAAAAAAAAAGAAAAATTATCGGAAATTTATTTATCAAAGTTTTTGAAAAAGAGTCAAAAAAATTTAAAAACGTTAAATTTCTCGCTCAAGGAACTCTTTATCCTGACATTATAGAAAGTAAATCCTCAACTGGAAGTAAAACTTCAAAAATAAAATCACACCATAATGTAGGCGGTTTACCTAAAAAGATGAATTTACAATTAATTGAGCCCCTAAAAGAATTTTTTAAAGATGAGGTTAGAATTTTAGGAAAATCTTTGGGTTTATCAAAAAATATATCTAACAGACATCCTTTTCCAGGCCCTGGTTTAGCTATAAGAATAGTAGGAAATATTACTAATGAAAAAATTAAGATACTCCAAGAAGCTGATCATATTTATATTAATGAATTAAAAAAAAGTAATCTCTACGATAAAATTTGGCAAGCCTACGCAGCTTTATTACCAATTAAAACTGTTGGAGTTATGGGAGACTCAAGAACATACGAGTATACATGTTTATTACGAGCAGTAATATCTGAAGATGGTATGACAGCAGATTATTTTAACTTACCAAAAGAATTTTTAGATAAAATCTCCAACAAAATAATTAATAATGTTAAAGGTATAAATAGAGTCGTTTATGATATAAGTTCTAAGCCACCAAGTACAATAGAACTAGAGTAAAGTTAATTTAAATGAATAAAAAAATAAAAAAAATAATTAATAAAAAAAATAATACAAAGATTGTAAGTTTAACCGCATATTCTAAAAATGTTGCAAAAATTCTAGACAAGTATTGTGATATTGTTCTAGTAGGAGACTCAATGGCTAATGTTTTGTATGGGCTTAAAGATACACATAAAATAAGTTTAGAGAATATAATTCAACATACTATTAGTGTAAGAAAGGGAGTAAGTAAATCTTTGTTGGTAGTAGATATGCCTAAGGGATCTTATAAAAATATTAATATTGCAAAAAAAAATGCAAAGTTAATTATTAAAAAAACTAATTGTGATGCAGTAAAAATTGAGAGCGATAATAAGAATTTTAAAGTAATAAAAGAATTAGTTAAAGCAAAGATACCAGTAATGGGACACATAGGGTACACCCCTCAATTTAAAAAGAAATTTAAAGTTGAAGGAAACACTAAAGAAACGGCTTCCAAATTGTTAAAAGAGGCTAGGTTAATAGAAAATGCAGGAGCTTTCTCAATTGTTTTGGAGTGTTTATCGCCTAAGGCATCAAAATTAGTTACTGAAAATATCAAAATACCGACAATCGGCATTGGTTCATCTCTTTACTGTGATGGGCAAATATTAGTAACAGACGATATGCTCGGAATAAGCGGCTTTTATCCTAAATTTGTTAAAAAGTATGCTTATTTGGACAGAGTAATTGAAAAAGCTGTAAAAAAATATACTAGGGAAGTAAAAAAAATGAAATTTCCGTCGAAAAAAAATTTTTTTTAAATGGATGAAAATTTAGACAAAAAAATTAGTAGTGAGAGTAGAATAGTAGAATTCGTAAAAGATAATAAACGAAAGATACTTTTTACTATAGCTTTGATCATTTTGATAGTTTTTTTGATATCTTTTTTGAATCTTTATAATGATAAAAAAAATACGCAAATTTCAGAACAGTACATAAAGGGAGGCTTGTTGCTAGCAGAACAAAAAAATGATGAAGCCAATGAAATCTTTGGAAACATAATTATGAGTAAAAATAACTTCTATTCAATTTTGGCTTTAAACACAATAATAGAAAAAAACTTGGAAAAAAATGAAAATAAAATATTAAATTATTTTGATATCATTGAAAAAATTAAAAATTCAAAAGAACAAAAAGATTTAATTAGTTTAAAAAAAGCTCTTTTCCTGTTAAAAAATTCTAGAGTTGAAGAAGGTAATAAAATTTTAAAAAAATTAATAGAAACAGAGTCTAAACTTAAATTTTTAGCTAAAGAGATAATAAAAGGTTAATTTTATCAAATAATATGAAAATACTTTTCCTCGTATTGATTATTATATTTTTACAAAATTGTTCATTTGATAATAAGACAGGAATATGGAAAAACGAAAATTTTAACAAAGACGAGAAGGAAAATATTTTTAGAGATTTTGAAAAATTTTCAACCAAAACAGAACACTTCAACAAAATAATTAATATTAAAAAAAATTATGTGATAAATCTTCCAAGTAAAGTAGAGCCTAAAAAATGGAACGATATACACTATAATAATAGGAATAATTTTGATAATTTTTCTTACGAAAGTAAAAATAATTTAATTTTAAAAAGTAAAAAAATTACTAAGAGTACTACTAGTGATTTTTTACTTTTCAAAAAAAATAATATTATTTTGAGTGATCATAAAGGAAATTTAATAATTTTTTCACTTGATAAGAATAAAGTAATTTATAAGTTTAATTTTTATAAAAAAGAATTTAAAAATATAAAAAAAAAATTAAATTATATTTTACAGGATGATATTATATATGTGTCTGATAATTTAGGTTATTTATATGCTTTAGATTATAATAAAAAAAAAATTTTGTGGGCAAAAAATTATAAAATTCCATTTCGCTCAAATTTGAAAATACATAAAAAATTAATAATTGCAGCTAATCAAAATAATAACTTATTATTTTACGATAAAAATAATGGCAATCTGATTAAAAAAATACCAACTGAGGAAACTTTAGTTAAAAGTAAATTTATAGATAATTTGTCTTTAAGTAATAATAATCTATTCTTTTTAAATACGTATGGATCTTTATATTCTATTTCAATGGACACGCTTAATGTTTCTTGGTTTTTAAACTTAAATCCATCAATCGATCCGAACCCAAATAATTTATTTTATAGTACAGAGATAATCAATCATAAAGGTAAAATAATTTTATCATCCAATGAATTCACTTATGTAATTGACGAAAAAACAGGGGCTTTGATTTTGAAAAAAAATTTTATACCAAACCTTAAACCAATAGCAATCAATGATTTTTTATTTTTAGTTACTAAAAATAATTTGCTTATTTCTTTAGATTTAAATAACGGTAATATAATTTATTCTTACAACGTAAATCAAAAGATCGCTCAATATCTAGATATAAAAAGACAATCAGCTCAATTTAAAAGTATGGCAATTATTAACAATAAAATCTTTATTTTCTTGAAAAACAAATATTTATTAATTTTTAGTATTAATGGGAGTTTAAAAGAAATAAGAAAATTACCATCAAAATTAAATACTTTTCCAATTTTTGCAAATAATCTAATTTTTTATCTGGATCAAAAAAACAGACTTTTTGTATTAAATTAATTATTTGATTTTCCACTTAACAAAGATAATTGCTTTATTCTAAGACCTTCAAGATTATCAGTTGGTTTGATCGGATAATCTCCAGTAAAGTAATGATCACTAAATTGCGGATAACTTTTATTTCTATTAGTTCCTGTTAAAGCTTTATATAAACCTTCTATACTCAGAAATTTTAAACTTGTGGCTTTTATATACTTACTCATTTCATCTAAACTTTTCTCATGTGCTAATAACTCTTGCTTTGTTGGCATATCAACACCATAAAAGTCTGGATATCTAATTTCAGGGCATGCTATCCTAACGTGAACGTCTTTAGCTCCTGCCTCATATAACATCTTTACAATTTTATGACAGGTTGTTCCTCTAACAAGCGAGTCATCAATTAATATTATATTCTTATTTTTTACTATAGTTTTTGTTGAACTTAGTTTTAATTTTACTCCTAAACTCCGAATATTTTGTGAAGGCTCAATAAAAGTTCTTCCTACATAATGATTTCTAATTAGACCCAATTCAAATTTTTTTCCAGATTGTGCTGCATACCCTAATGCAGCTGGAACACCTGAGTCAGGCACAGGAACAACTAAATCAGCGTTAATATCAGTTTCTTTTGCGAGCTCAGCACCTAAGTTTTTTCTATACTCGTAAGCACATTTTCCATCTATTAGACTGTCAGGTCTAGCAAAATATATGTATTCAAATACGCAAGGTCTTGGTTTTTGTTTTGGAAAAGGTTTTACACTTTTTAAATTATTATTTTCTATTACTACAATCTCACCGTTTTCTACCTCCCTTACAAAGGATGCACCAACTATATCGAGCGCGCAAGTTTCTGATGCAAATATATAAGAGTTTTTTAATTTTCCAATTATCAGTGGCCTTATTCCAAATGGGTCTCTCACACCTACAAGTTTTTTGTTAGTCATTAATACCAAGGAATATCCACCTTGGATTTGAAAAAGTGCATCAATTAATTTATCTAAAAATTTATCTCTTTTAGATTTAGCTATCAACTGAACGATAGTTTCTGTATCTGTAGTGGTTCTAAAAATTGCACCATCTTTGACCAATGTTTCTCTTAAGAGTAGAGCATTAGTTAAATTACCATTATGTGCTATGCTAACACCACCCATATGTAAGTCTGCGAAAAATGGTTGAATATTTCTCAATGATGTTTCGCCTGTAGTTGAGTATCTGTTATGTCCAATCGCAAATGAACCAGGTAGTTTCTTTAATATCTCCGGATTTGTAAAATGATCTCCAACTAATCCTTGTCTTTTCTCTGAGTGATAATTTTTTCCGTCAAATGAGACAATCCCACACCCTTCCTGACCTCTGTGTTGCAATGCATGTAAACCTAAAGCTACTAAAGCTGATGCGTCATTGTGGTTTGAAATTCCAAATATTCCACATTCTTCTCTAAGTTTATCCATTCTAAATTTTTTCAATTTTTTCTTTCGTATCTATAAAATCGTCGTTGGAGGGAAATTCCTCAATCAATATTTCACTTCCGTTTTTAATTAGATTAAAAGAGATCGCATCCTCTACTGATATACCCCAATTTTTATAAGGATAAAACCAATTTAATATAGAAAATATACACACAGAAACAACATAACCTTTGAAGACACCAAACAATAAACCAAATATTTTATCTATTGAACCAACGCCAGTCCATGTCACAGCCCTACTTAAAGCTTTACCAACAACAATTATTATAAATAAAGAGAGAATAAATATTAATACTCCTAGACCAATATTATTTATAAATTCAGACTCGATGTAATCTCTAACCCACGGTTGAAGTTTTGGGACCAAAATTATAGTAATTATTGTTGAAATCACCCACTTCATAAAAGAAAGCAAACTTAATGAGAACCCTTTTAAAAAACATTGTGCGATACTGTAAAAAAAAATTACAAAAACTACAGTATCAAAAATATTTATTTTATTTAATATATTCTGAAAAAAATCACTTATCATTCAGTCTTAATTATCTTTACCAAAAGGTTTATACAACAATAATAGTTTTGGAAGCAAAGTGAGAACCGAGATCATTGCTAATAACATAGCAATACCTGTAAATACTCCAAAATAGATAGTAGGAATAAAGTTTGACAGTACTAAAATAGAAAAACCAAAAACGATTGTAATCGACGTGTTTAAAATTGCAATTCCAACTGTGCTATGACATCTATCTAAAGTTTTATGATAATCGTTAATTTTTTTAAATTCCTCTTTAAATCTGTAAATATAATGAATACTATTATCAACAGCTATTCCTATAGTAATAGCAGCGATAGTTATTGTCATCATATCTAAAGGAATATTCATTAAACCAATTATCCCAAGAATAAAAAAGGCTGCTAAAAAATTTGGCACTACACCTATTAATGAAAGAGCTATATTTCTAAATAAGATCAAAAACATTAAGAAAATACCTAGCATAACTATTCCTAGTGTTAAAATTTGAGATTTAAACAAACTTTGAAGCAAATTATTAAAAAGAATTAAAACTCCTGCCAATTTATACTCTTCTTTATTGAGACCTAATTTTGAATTTAAATCATCATTAATTTTTTTTATAAGATCATTTCTTCTTAGATCCTTTAAAGAGTCTTTTATTCTTACTGTTATCCTAGCTTCATCTTCATCCACAGAAATATAAGGAGAAACTATCTCTCTCTTAATTTCCTCAGGAATTTTACTATAGAGCACCGCTATTTCTAAACTCTGTAATTCTTTTTTATTCAAATCTTCAGCTACTCTTAAAATTGAACCAAAAGAAAGCACTTTTCCAATTTCAGGCAATGAGTCTAAATAATCATGAACAATTAATATTTTATCCATTTTATCTCTAGTAAACCAATACTTTGATTTGTCCTCATTTTTTTCATTGTCTTCATCCCATTCAGAGAACTCATCATCTTCATCATCTTTTTCAATCTTTTTAGCGGGAAATTTTATTATTACATCTAGAGGAGTTGTGCCACCAAGTTCATTGTCTATTTTTTTCATTCCTTTATATATTTCAGTCTCTTTATCAAAATAATTTATAAAACTATTCTCGACCTCAAGTTTAGTTATACCTATGACGCTAGATACAACTATGATAAAAGTTGTTCCAAAAACTAGTATGCTTCTCTGTTTTGCTATAGATCCAAAAAATGAAGTAATAATAGATTTTTCGGTATCTTTTACTCCAATTTCATTTTCAGATGAAAAAATATTCAATAGAGATGGTAGTAATAAAAAAGTGACGCATAAAGAAACAATTAGTCCTAAAGTCATCATCCAGCCAAAGTCAATTATAGGTTTTATGTCACTAAAAATTAGAGATAAGAATGCAAATATAGTCGTAAGCACTGTGTAAAGTATCGGTAGCATCATTTTCTTACTGGACTCTAAAACAGCTTTTTGTTTTGAATATGTAGGATATTCTTTTTTAAGTTGTAGAAACCTCACAGTTAAATGAATGTTCATTGCCATGTTTAAAATAAGCATTAAAGCAATAAAATTTGACGAAATGACAGTTACTTTCCAGCCAAAAAATCCTAATAAGCCAATCATGATAATCACAGAGGTTGCACATCCTAATAATGGCATGATTACAAATTTTAAATTTTTAAAAATAAACCAAAGAGTTAAAACAATAAAAATAAATACACCGATACCAAAAACTATGATGTCATTTTTTATAAAACCCATCATATCATCGGCAATCATAGGTATGCCTCCTAAGTGAATTTTAGCATTCTCACCATACTTCGATATCACATCTCGTATTTCACTGATATTTTGGTGATTTCTAATATTGTAAAGATTTTTGTATTCCTCATATTCCTTTAAGAAGATTTTATAATTTTTTTCTTCTTCTTTCGTTAATCCTTCCTCGCGTGATTGATCAAAATACTTATTTTTAACTTTTATATATTCAGCTAGTCTCTTGTCTTTTTTTATGTAAACAACTATGCCTGAAGTTTTTCCATCCTCACTAATTACATAGTTTTTGTAAATTGGGCTATTTAAAATTTCTTCGAAACCTCTTTTTCTATCAATCTCAGGGTAGGCTAAAGTTTTGTAATTCTTTAATCTATCCATTAAACCCTCATCTGTACTCTTTAAAAGGGGAACATCTATAACTGTTATTACACTATCAACCCAAGTTAATTGCTCAATTTTTGTTTTTAAAAACTGTAAATTAAGAATAGTCTCTTTTTTTTCAAAACTTGAAACAGGAGAGTAAGTAAGAACTAAAAAATCTTTTGAACCATATCTTTCATTTACCTCTCTCAAATATTTAAGGTCCTTATCACCTTCAAGAAGAAGAGCATCAGAGGATGCATCCAAATTAAAGTTTTTTGCTTGATATAGGGAAAAAACAATTACAGAAGTAAGCAAGAAGAGTGTAAATTTTGAAAAATCAATTACCAATTTTTTATAAATATACGACCACATGAAGATATTTCAGATATATCCTAATTTCTTTATAACTAAAGAAAAAATTAAGACTAATTTCTACTTAAATCTTTGAATTTTGTGTAAATTCCCTCAAACTCTACTTTGACTGTGCCTGTTGGACCGTGTCTTTGTTTGCCTAATATTATATCTGCCAGACCATTTACATCATTCATTTTAGACTGCCACTCAGCGTGCTCGATCGAACCTAACTTGGGTTGTTTTCTCTCTAAATAGTAAGCTTCTCTATAAACAAACATTACTACATCTGCATCTTGTTCTATTGAACCTGACTCTCTTAAATCTGCTAGCTGAGGTTGTTTATCATCTCTTTGCTCCACAGCTCTGGATAATTGAGATAAAGCTAAAACTGGAACTGATAATTCTTTTGCCAGAGCCTTTAAGCCTTGAGTGATTTCAGAAATTTCTTGAACTCTACCTTCATTTCTATTCAAGCTAGACCTCATTAATTGAATATAATCAACTACAACCAAACTTAAACCGAATAGTCTTTTAATCCTTCTTGCTCTATTACTTAATGTTGCAATAGTTATGGCAGGAGTTTCATCTATGTACAGAGGCAAATTATATATATTCCTTGATGTTTCAATATACCTATTAATTTCATCCTCTGTAACTTTACCCCTTCTAATATCATCGGATTTAATTTTTGCTTGTTCAGATAATATTCTTGTAGATAACTGTTCAGATGACATTTCTAATGAAAAAAAAGCAACAGAAGATTTTTCTTCTCGCTTTAAAAGATTCTGTGCTGCATTATAAGCAATATTAGTTGCTAATGCAGTTTTACCCATTGAGGGTCTACCAGCTAAAATGATTAAATCAGATTTATGTAATCCACCTAGTTTCTCATCCAAATCCGTCAATCCTGTAGGAACACCAACTAATCCTTGATCACTTTGCATTGCAGTAGTTGCCATTTCGATTGTTTGATCTAATGCTTGATTAAACTTTAAAAAAGATTGTGAAAAACTTCCCCTCTCTGCTAAATCGAAAAGAGATTTTTCAGTGGTTTCAATTATATTTTCTGCATTTTGTTCTTCAAGGTTTGCGTTAATAGTGTCAGAAGATAATTTTTCGGAGATCATCACAAGTTCTCGTCTTAAATACATTTCATGTATAATTTTTGCATAATCCATAGCTTGCTTACTGGATCCTGAAAATCTTGTTAGTTTTACTAAATATTCAGTCCCGCCAACTTCACTTAACATGTTATCCTTCTCAAAATAATTTTTGAGCGTAATTGGATTAGCTATCATTCCTTTATTATTTAAGTTTTCTACTACTTCATAAATTTTTACGTGAGCCGGATCATAAAAAATTGACGGATTTACAATTGTCGAAATTTCATCGATTATATCATTGTTAACTAATATTGATCCTAGTAATGCTTGTTCAGCTTCAATATTTGATGGTTGCTTTTTGGAAATTTTATTTTGTTCTAACTTTAATTCTTCCATGAAAACATTTTAATTTTATTGTATTCTATTTAAAGGATAAAGTTACACACTTTTTATCCTCTACTGTGGAAAAGTTAAGAAGATTTAATTTTATCTATTTTTACCGTCAAAGTAGCTGAAACCTCAGAGTGCAGGAGAATATCAATTTTATAAGATCCTATTTTATTAAGTTCACTTTTTAAAATTATTTGTGATGGTTTTACAATAGCTTTGTACTTTTCATTTATAAGATTTGTAATTTCTTTTGGCTTTATAGATCCATACATTTCACCGTTTTCCTTGCTTTCCTTGCTAAATAATAATTCTTTGTTATTAATTAATTTAGCAATTTTTTCACATTGGGTTTTTACTTCAATATTTTTTTTATTTAATTCATTTTTCTTTTTATTAACAAACTCTAAATTTTCTTTGTTAAACCTTAAAGCTTTTCCCTTTTTTAAAAGAAAATTTCTTCCATATCCATTTTTAACTTTAACTTTATCGCCAATATTTCCAAGCTTTAAAATATTTTCAAGTAATATTAATTCCATAGCTATATTAATCCTAAAATTTTTGCCCTTTTAATTTCTCTCGTCAAAACTCTCTGTTTGTTTGGTGAGACAGAAGAAATTTTAGACGAAATAATTTTTCTATTATCAGAAACATATTTTTTTAAAAGACTTATATTTTTATAATCTATTTTAGGTGATGATTTTAGCGAAAGTGGACACTTTTTTGAAAACATTGAGTCGCCTTTTTGAAAAAGACTAAGTTTATTTAATGAGTTATCCGATTTTCTCTTAAATTTTTTATTGTTTCTTTTCATTTTTGAAATACTCATCTTTAAGATTTAATTTTTTATATTTTACAACTAAATTTCTTATTATTAAATTATCTACTTTAATTTTCTTATTTATTTCATTTAAAGTACTGCTATTACCTTCAAATTTATAATGAATATAAAAACCTTTCTTGTAATTATTGATTTTTTTAGACAAATTTAATAATCCCCATTCTTCAATTTTAACAACTTTACCAGCGTTATTATTAATTAATTCATTATATTTATCTCGAATTTTTTTAAGCTCAGTTGCCGGTAGGTCTTGTTTAGCAATAATTGTATTTTCGTAAAAAGCCATAAATATTAAGTTGTTAAATAGTCTGCTTTAAAGTACATATTTTGAGGTGGTTTATACTATAAAGTACATTTATATCAACAATAAATATAAGGCTATCTAGTCAAATAATATGCATGCTATAATATTTCCAGGTCAAGGGTCTCAAGCTGTAGGAATGGGATCTGAATTATATAAAAATTTTGACCTTGTTAAAAAAATCTTCAAAGTCGCAGATGAAAAACTTAAATTTAAACTTTCAAATTTAATTATTAATGGTCCAGAAAATGATCTTAAAATGACACAAAATACTCAGCCTGCAATACTGACAGTTAGTTATGCGATATTTTCAATTTTAAAAGAAGAGTTTAATTTTAACTTAGCTAATACTAAATTTTTTGCAGGACACTCACTGGGTGAATATAGTGCATTAGTTTGTGCAAAATCATTAAAATTTGAGGATGCAATTTCTTTAGTTTTTGAAAGAGGTAAGGCTATGCAAGAAGCGGTACCTCTTGGAAAAGGTGGAATGTTAGCAATACTTGGCCAACCCATTTTAGAAATTGAAAAATATTTAAAAGAAATTCAAAAAGATGGTATTTGTGAAATTGCTAATGACAATGCAGACGGCCAAACTATAGTCAGTGGAGACACTAAAAGTATTGAAAAATTAAAAAATATTTTGTCTGAAAATAAAAAGAAATCTATACCATTAAGCGTAAGCGCTCCTTTTCATTGTTCATTAATGAAACCAGCTGCAGTAAAAATGGAAAAAATAATTAATTCAACAAATTTTAATATACCTTTTTTAGATATAGTATCTAACGTTACAGCATTACCAGAAAAAGATCCAAACAAAATTAAAAAAATGCTAGTTAAACAAATTTTTTCTTCAGTAAAATGGAGAGAAAGTATTATTAATATGACTAATAATAATATTACAAATTTTTTTGAAATAGGCCCAGGAAAGGTACTTTCAGGAATGGTAAAAAGGACAGTAAAAAATATAAATTGCTTTAGTATCAATACAATTGATGATATGAAAAATATTCCAGATGAATTTAAAAAATAAAAAGGTTTTAATTACTGGTGCTACCGGTGGAATAGGATATTCTTTAGTAAAAAAATTTATTAATGAAGGATCTAATGTACTCGGAAGCGGCACTAATGAAGATAAATTAAAACAATTAAAAGAAGAATTTAATATTAAAACAGAAAAATTCGCACTTAATGAACATTCAAAAATTGAGTCATTTGTAGAAACAGTGAATCAAAAATTAGATGGATTAGATATTTTAGTAAATAACGCTGGAATAACTCTTGATAATTTATCAATAAGATTATCAGAAGAGAATTGGAAAAAAGTATTGGATATAAACCTCTCAGCCTCATTTTTAATGTGCAAATACTCAATAAAAAAAATGCTAAAAAATAAATCTGGCAAGATAATTAATATAACTTCAATTGTTGGCCACACAGGTAATCTAGGGCAAGCTAATTATGCTGCCTCTAAAGCTGGGGTTGTTGCCTTTTCAAAAAGTTTAGCTATAGAATATGCAAAAAAAAATATAAACGTGAATTGCGTTTCGCCAGGTTTTATTAAAACTGAAATGACAGATAAAATTAATGAAGAATTTAAAAAAATACTCATAAACAAAATACCTGCAGGAAATCTTGGCACTGGAGAAGATGTAGCCAACTGTGTTGCATTTTTAGCTTCAGATATGGCTAATTATATAAACGGCGAAACGATCCATGTTAATGGAGGAATGTATATGGCTTGACAATTCTTGTTAATTATCTATTAAGAAAATATAACAAACTTATAAAGGAAAAATATGTCAGATGACGTGAAAAGCAAAGTAAAAAAAATAGTTGCAGACCACTTAGGAATTGAGGAAGAAAAAGTAACAGATGAAGCTAGTTTTATTGATGACCTTGGCGCAGACAGCTTAGATACAGTTGAACTAGTTATGGCTTTTGAAGAAGAATTCGGATCAGAAATATCAGATAGTGAAGCTGAAAAAATTTTGACAGTTGGAGACGCAGTTAAATTTATTGAAAGTAAATCAGGTCAATAAATTTTATTTACTTAATGTTGCATGATAATGGAAATATCATGGTAATTTTATCCTCTCCATCAGGAGTGGGTAAAACTACAATTACAAAAAAAATACAACAAAAATACAACACTTTTAAAATTTCAGTATCTCATACTACAAGAAAACCTAGATCTAACGAGGTGGATGGGGTGGATTACATTTTTACCTCAATTAATGAATTTAAGAAACTAATCAAGGAAAATCAATTTTATGAGTATGCAGAAATTTTTGGAAATTATTATGGTACATCTAAAAGTGCAGTGGATAACACTTTAAAAAAAAAATGATATTATATTCGATATTGACTGGCAAGGAACAAAACAATTATCTAAATTTAAAAATTTGAGTTTAATCAAAATTTTTTTAATTACGTCTAATAAAGAAGATTTAATGCAAAGGTTGCTAAAAAGAAATCAAGATACTACAGAGCAAATCAAGGAGCGGTTTAAAGGATTTGATGAAGATGTTAAACATTGGAAAGATTACGACTATATTATTATTAATCAGAGTTTGGAAAATTGTTTTAAGCAAATTGAAAAAATAATTCTGTCCGAAAAAACAACTAATGTTTCTCAATTAATTGCGTGATTTTATAATATATTTCAGGTTCTAGATCGGTTGGCCTACTTTTTAAATTAATATTTAAACTATTTCTTATATCATATTCATTAAATAATTTTTTCAAATTTTTATTTATCATTTTTCTTTTACTTGAGAATAAATAATTAGTAACTTTTTCTAAATTTGAAACATTTTGAATATTAATTTTATTCTTAAATATTGGTTTGAAATGTAGAACACATGACATAATTTTCGGTGATGGAAAAAAACAATTATTTGAAACAATAAATTTTTTTATTAAATTTAATCTATATTTAGTGATTATAGAAAGCCTTCCATAGTTCTTACTCTTAAATTTTCCAATTATTTTTTCGGCCAATTCTTTTTGAAACATTAAGACTAAATTTGAGTACTTAGGTGGCCACCTTTTAAATTTTAAAAATCTTACAAGTATTTGAGAGGAAATATTATATGGGAGATTTCCAAAAATAATTGTTCGTGGTTTAATCCTTCTTTCTAGGTCAAAATTAAGAATATCTGAGTTAAAAACTTTTACATTTTTCTCATTTTTGAGTTTTTCTTTTAGAGCTTTTGCTAAAGAAATATCTTTTTCAATCAGAATTAATGATTTTGGTTTTCTTTTTAGAATTTCGTAAGTCAATGCTCCTTTCCCAGGGCCTACTTCTAAAACATTCTTATCTTCTATCTCAACAAGATTAATTATCTTTTTTATGATATTGTAATCTTTTAAAAAGTTTTGACCAAGTGATCTTTTTGCTAATTGCATTAATTTATTTTGTTAATTAATTCAACACATCTAATCAGGCTTAACGGTGAAGCTTTGTTTTTTTTAATTAAATTTATAGCTGTTCCGTGATCTGGTGAAACTCGAATATACTTTAAACCTAAAGTTAAATTAATCGCATCAAATTTAAATATTGTTTTAAAAGGCGTGAGTACTTGATCATGGTACATTCCCAAAACTATATCAAACTTTTTATAATCATTAATAAATAGAGTATCAGCTGCAAATGGACCGTATACTTTAAATCTTTTTTTTCTTAAATTTAATATTGCAGGTTTAATATTTTTTACCTCTATTGAATTTTTAGCCAATTCAGAGTTATGGGGGTTTAAACCTAAAACTGCGATTTTTGGAGTTATATTAAACAGTTTTTTAAAGGATTTAGATAGGCTTTCTATTTTAGTTTTAATTAAATTTTTGTTAATTCTGCTTGTTATCTGATCTACTTTAATATGTGTTGTTAGAGGTGAAACCGAAAATTTTTTATTATAAATCAACATTACCTCAGTATTTTTTTTAATTTTATTCATTTTAGCTAATAACTCAGTAACGCCAACAGTTTTTGTTTTTTTTAATAAATCTTTATTTATTGAACAATTTACTAATCCCTTCACTTTACTATTTAATGCTAATTTATGTGCAAGTTTTAAACTATTCATTATAAATAGTGAATTTTCTTGATGAGAAATATTAAAAGGATCTTTAAAATTTAAATCTACATTAATAATTTGAATTTCATTATTCTTAGAATTTTCAAATATATTTTTGACTTTTTTAATATTAATATTAAAACCCAAACTTTTAATTTGTTTTTTAAACATTTCATAATTTGTGATCAAATATATCCTTTTTTTGGTCTTGTAATTGATTTTTTTCCACATTTTACACAGGATTTCAGAATTAATACTATTAGGATCTCCACCTACTATTAAAATTTTTTCTTTCATTTGTATTCAACTTTAAGGTTATTTTTAATTTTTGAAAGATGACTATTTGAGTATAAAGAAAATAATTCATTTTTCTTCTGTTTAATAATATCATTTTTAATTTCTTCAGTATTTAATTCCCCTGCTTTTTTAATTCTTACATCATTTAATTTTAAAAACATTATACTGTTTGTACTTATTATGGGTTCTGACACCTGACCCTTTTTTAATTTACTTATAATATTAAATATTTTATTTGATAAAGAATTTTCATTTAACCAACCTAAACTTCCACCAGAAGACGCTGAGTACGATGAGCTAAATTGCTTTGCAGTTTTTTCAAAGCCTTGATCTCTTATATTTTTATTAATTTCAATAATTTTTGTTTTAAAATCTTCATTTTGATCTAAAATTATGTCTATTTCTGATAAGTTAAAATCTTTTGTCGATATATTTTTTGAGATTATTCTCTCTAAATCAGTATTTATATCTTTATCGTCTAATTTAACTTTTTCTTGATAAAGTGAATAAATTAATTTTTGCCAACTAAGTTGAATTTTAACTTCCTCAATGTAGAGATTATAGTCTAAATTATTTTCTATAAATTTTTCTTTGAAAGCTTGAACATTCCCAAATGAGACATTATTTAAATAATTATTAATATTATTATAATCTATTTGAATATTATACTTCGATAGCTCAATTTTTTTCATTTTGGTATTTATTAATTGATTAATAGCTGCTTTTTTTAAGCTATTTATATTTACTTGATTAATTTCTTTGTCAGACAAAACAATGATAGTATTAATTTTATTTTTTAATTCGTAACTACTAATAATCTCATTTTCAATTTTTATTAAAATTTTGTTTTTAAGTGCTGCAGAACAAAAGTTATCATTATTTATAATTAAGAAACAAATTAAAAAGTATTTAGATATTTTTGAAATCATTTATTAATTGAGGGTGTTTCGATATTTCCAAAAGGAATTAAAGTAATTTTAAACATCAATGAATTTTCTGTGTCTAGCTCAGAGTCTTCATAGAATTCTCTCCTGTAAACCAAGCCAGCCCTTAAACAATCATTAATATACTCATAGCTTAGATCATAATATTCTGAAGAATTTTTTACTAGGTTCTTTTTTGTTTTTAGTGAAAAAATACCGCTTGTATTATTTCCTATATTTATTCCAGCCTTAATAAATTCATTATCTCCTATATGTTTTTTTTCTTGGAGATAATCTAAATTGAATTTAAATAAATCTAAATTGAAAGTTGCTCCTATTTCATTATAGTTCAAATCTTTATAGTTATGATCAAGCGCAAAATTGTAATTAAAATTTATATTATCGTTTAAATTTAAAGTAGCACGACCGACCAAATCTGATAATTTTTGATCTAGCCCTGAAGAGGCAGGTAAATCATCATTTTCTTTTTCATTAATAATCTGCCCGACTGAAAGATTAAATTGTTTGCCAAAATTATTTAATTCATAATCAAAGCCAAAAGAAGCACTTAAACCTGTTTCCATTTGATTAATATTATTTAATCTATCTAGACTAAAGACGCTTAAAGAGTCTAAAGTTGTACCCTCATCTTCTTTTCTGCTCATACTTCCAGGCGCATACCTAAACAACATTTTTGGAGTTATTTTTTGGAATGATTGATCGCTTATTCTTTTAAAAAGATCTACTTCAGTCAAATATCCAAACGCTGAGAAAAATTCGCTGGTTTTGTCCTCTTTATATATAGACACATTTTTGGTCTCATAATTTACATTTTTAAAACTAGCTAATAATTTTCCTTTTAATCCCGAGTCAAAATTAATGCTTTTAACATCCCAATTAAAATCATTTACAAGAAATTTGGTTGTCTTATTTGTATCATAGTTATGAATTTTGAAATTTGTTCGTAAATCCATATTTCCATAATTATCATTACTGAAAAGATTATTATCATAAGTAATTTCAGGAAAAATAAATTCATATTTATCATTATAACTATCTTTTAAATTTTCATAGACACTGGTATTAACTCTAAAAAAAACATTTTCTTTTTCGTAATCTAAAGTTAAAGAGCTCTCTAAAATATCTTTATTATAATCTATTAGGTCGGTTTGAATCTTATAAAGCTCTAAGTACTTGTCATGCGATACATCCTCTATATTAAATCTCAAAGAAGATTTTGCCCCACTTTTATTCTGAAAATTTTTAACAAACTGTGAGAAAAAGTGATATTTTTCCCCTGATTTTTTTTTTACAGTTGTTTTTTTATAACCCTCAGTATATCCAAAGTCTAAAATTAAATTTGAATTCTCAAAAGCTTGACGGTACTCACCCGCGAAAAGAGGATTTTCTGAAGCATAAAATTTACTATTTAATGTAAAGTCTTTGTCTTTATCGATAGCAAAATAATAAGGAACAGCAAAAGCTGACCCAAGGTTTTTTGAGTTAGAAAAACTTGGTGGTAAGAAACCAGATCGTCTATCAACACTAGGGTCTGGATGAGAAAGATAAGGAGTAAAAAAAATCGGAATATCATAAACTTTTATAACAGCGTTATTATAAAAAATTGTTTTTTTTGTTTTATCATGTGTCATTTTATTTGATTGCAGGGACCAAGGAGGACATTTATCATTTTTTCTGTAATCACAGATTGTAAATACACTTTGATTAAATGAAGATTTATCCTTTTCAATTTTTACTGAATTGGAAAAGACTCGAGGCTTATTTTTTTCATTTATTTTAAAATTATCTTGGTTAATAAATGACTTTATATCAGTACCTAAAATTTCTTTTTTATTTGTATCAACATAAATTTGAGAAAGTTGAGTTGAATTTTCATTTTTATCTTTAATCTCAATAAAACCAATTGATTTGAAAATATTGTCATTAATCAAATATTCAAAGTTTTCAAGATTGATTGTATTTTCATCTTGGTCGATTATTAAAGTTTTTTTGTTAGAATTTATAATGTTTGCATCGTTATTAAATATAATATCCTCACCTAAAATAATATAATTTTCTGTAGTAGTAATTTTAGTAGGTCCAGTGCTCTTAAAAATTTTAGTATTTTCATTATATTCCGCAAAGTTAGTCTCTATTATATTGTTTTTTACATCTGTTACAATAATGTTATTCTTGAATTTTATGCGGTTATTTTTCTTATCATATTCTGCATAATCACTCGTAATTTTACTGTTTTCTTCAGTTTGGACTAAAACTTCCTCTTCAAAAATGGAAACTTCTTTATTCTTATCTAATGTTATTTTTTTGGATTGAATAAGTATATTATCTGCAAAAGATTTATTAGAAAAAAAAACTACAAATAATAAAATTAAAAATCTATTTTTCATTGATTTGAAGAACTCCTATAAATGTAAAAAAACTTAGAGCAATAACAGGTGACCAAATTGCTAAGTTTAAAGGTATTCTATCCGTTTGGCCAAGTGCAAGTGATAAATCTTTAAAGTAAAAAATAAAAACACTTGTTATTAATCCGATAATAATAAATTTAAAATTATTTGATTTTTTGAGCGTATTCATAGTTAAAATCGCTGATAAACCAGTCATTAAAAGTAAGAAAAACGGTAACGATAAAGAAGTGTGTAAACTTTGATTTAAAAAGCTTTTATCATAACCGCTATTAATTAAATCTTTATAGTTAATTATTAAATCTAGAAATGACATTGTATCAAAGTTTTTAAATAGACTAGTGATTTTTTCATAATCGTAGATAGAATTAATGTTTAAACTTGAAAACTCTTCACTTAAGACTAATTCGTTTTGAGTTTTAAATATTATCCCATCTTCTAAAATCCAGTCATTTTTTGATATGTTGGCTTTTTTTGAAATTATTTTTTCAATTAAGTTAGAATTATTATCCAAGTGAAAAATTGTAACATCTAACAAGCTGGTTCCCTCCGGCTTAGCCGCAGAAATAATTCTTTGCTTGTCATCAAAATTTTCTTTTATCCATAAACCATTTCTATTAAATGTGATTAAATGGTCAATGTCTCTTGAATAACCTGATTTAGTTTTTTCGTAATATTTAGACATTGAAGAAGTTATAGGATTTACCAAAAAAAGAATAATCCACCCTAAAAAAAAGGAAGTAAAAGCTAAAATTAGAAAAATTTTTAAATTAGAATATCCAAAAACTTTTAATGTTAATAAATCACGACTATTTCTTAAACTTAGCATAAACCACATACTTGATATAAAAATAATAAAAGGTAAAATTTGAATTATTAAACTAGGAATAAAAATTGCCGTTAAAATTAAGGGAGTTAAAATACTAACATCTAAATTTTTAAAAAATTCAATTTCTTCAAACAAATTTAAAATTACACCAAAACAATAAAATATAGAAACAACTATAATAAATGTTTTTAAAAAATTTTTTAAAAGATAATTAAAGATAATTTTGTTCATTGTTTTTGTGTTTCTCGAAGAAATTTATAATTTAAAAAAGAATAAAAAACGATAAATAATAAAACTGGAAATATTATAAAAAAAATTTTTATAAAATCGTAAATACCAGTATATCTTACAGCCATCTCAGTAAAGATAAGTAAAATAAAACTGCACAGAAATATTGTAAATTTATTTAGAAATCTTTTTTTTGTTTTTATTAGCAACAAAGAGCAAATAAGAGAAATTACAGGAATGTATATTGGGAGAATAATTCTTCTATTCAAAGTAGGAATAATTTCTTTTTGTATTTCTTCACTGCATTGTGAATTTTGAAAAGAATTTATCAAAAAACAATTTAAAAGTTCAATTGTAGATGTCTCTTGTAATTTAGGTTTCTTAATAGTAGTAGTTTTTAGATCACCAAGATCTATATTTAATTGTTCAAACTTTATTATCTCATTTTTTTGATCCTCTTGTTTTGAAGTAATTATTTGTCCATTTAGAAGAAACATTTTTTTCTTTTCGATTAAACCGTTTTTAGCAATGATAGTTGTGCTCTTAATTTTTGAGCTATTTGAGGATAAATTTTTCAGATTATTACCATTGTCATGTAAAAAAATATTTTTTAATTCATTATTTTTTTTTTCATCAACTATTAATGTAAAACCTTTAAATGAATCACTGAATCTATTGGTTTTAATAGTTGGTAAAAACGAATTTAAGTTTTCTTTACTAAGGAGAAGTCGAGATTTATTTAATGCATATGGAGTTATTATCGTTGTTAATATGATATAAAAAATAAAGATCAAAACTGATGTAAAAAAAAATAGATTTACAATTTTTATTTTTCTTACCCCTGATGTCCATAAAATTATAAATTCACTATCTTGTAAATGTTTAATAACAAATATGGTAAGCGCCAATAAAAAAGATAGTGGTATAAACTTTGGCGCAATTCCAAATAAATTTAAGAAAGAGTACAAAAAATAAGTGCTTGGAGGATAACCACTATCTACTATTAATTCCAAAAAATTTACTGCTCTAACAGTAAGTGCTATAATTGATAAGCCAAATAGTATGACAAGAAAAGTTTTGACTATTTCTACAAAGAAGTTTTGATAAATTTTGTTTTGAAGCATTGAAATATTGTATATAAATAAAGCAACCAAAAATTAATTTCAACTAATGGTTTAAATATGACCAATTTTCCATTGAAAACAGTTATATTTGGGCATATATCACTCTACTTAATCAAATTTTAATTAAAAAATTATGTCTATTACAATCAGTTATTCAAAAAAATTAAATAATAAATCCTCATCTAATTTGGTACTGTTTTCAGACGAAAAATTTAATACTAATGGATTAAAGATTCATCTTAGCAGTTCCGAAATTTCTTATATTAAAGATTTACTTAAAACTAGTGATTTAAAAAAAAATTTATTTATTTACGAATTTAGTTCAAAAAAAAAGATAGTTTTAGTATCAATAAAAAAAGATCTAAAAAATTCTGACATAGAAAATTTAGGAGCAGAATTTTATAAAAGAATAAATCACGAAAAAAAAAGCGAATACTCTATTATTAGTGATACCGTGACTGGAAAATATGAAAATTTTTTAGGTCATTTTCTTCATGGATTGAAACTTAAGTCTTACGAGTTTGGGAAATATAAAACAAAAAAAAAGATAAGATTTATTTCAATTAATGTATTAGGTAAGAAAAATAAACCTAATTTACAAAATCAATTAAAATTTAAAGCTTTAGAAGAGGGAACTTTTTTTGCAAGAGATCTTGTTTCTGAACCAGGTAATATACTACATCCAGATGAATATTCTAAAAGGTTAAAATCACTTAAAAAATTTGGTCTGAAAATTACAATCTATGATCAAAGAAAATTAAAAAAACTTGGCATGCATGCTCTTTTAGGAGTTGGTCAAGGGAGTGTTAGAGGATCATATCTTGTCACTATGGAGTGGAAGGGAACAAAAAATAATTCACAACCTTTAGCATTTGTAGGGAAGGGCGTTTGTTTTGATACTGGAGGATATTCATTAAAGCCAGCAAAATTTATGGAGGACATGACCTATGATATGGCTGGTTCTGCGACAGTAGTTGGATTAATGAAAAGTTTAGCTTTAAGAAAAGCAAAAATTAATGCCGTCGGCGTTGTTGGACTTGTGGAAAATATGGTAAGCGGTAATGCTCAAAGGCCTGGGGATATCGTCAAATCTTATAGCGGTAAGACCATAGAGGTGCTTAACACTGATGCGGAGGGAAGATTAGTTTTAGCTGATGCCTTAACTTTTACAGAAAAAAAATTTAAACCAAAGTTTATAATTGATTTAGCTACTTTAACAGGTGCGATTATAGTTTGTTTGGGATCAGAATATGCTGGACTCTTTTCAAATGACGATAAATTATCTAAACAAATTTTTGATGCAGGGGAAAAGGTTCAGGAAAAAGTTTGGAGAATGCCACTTCATAAAAATTACGATAAACTTATGAATTCTAAAAATGCTGATGTTCAAAATATTAATTATGTAGGCGGAGCCGGTTCTACAACAGCTGCCCAGTTTTTACAAAGATTTATTTTAAATAAAACGCCATGGGCTCATCTAGATATAGCAGGGATGGCCTTCTCAAAATATGGTGGAGCTTTGAATTCAGGAGGTGCCACAGGATTTGGAGTCAGATTATTAAACGAATTAATAGAGAAAAATTATGAATAATGTAGAACAAACTCTTTCGATTATAAAACCAGATGCTGTCGAAAGAAATTTGACTGATAGTATAAAGTCAATATTAATAAAAAACGATTTAAAAATTAAAGAGGTTAAAAAAATTCATTTAAATAAAGATGAGGCTGCAGAATTTTATAAGGTTCATCAGTCTAAACCATTTTATAATGATTTATGCTCTTATTTATCCTCTGGGCCTATCGTAGTCATGATATTAGAAGGCGAAAATGCAGTATTATCTTACAGGAAAATTATGGGTGCAACGGACCCTAAAAATGCTGAGAAAAACACTATTAGAAAAATGTATGGATTATCCATTGATAAAAATTCAGTACATGGCTCAGACTCAATTGACAATGCAAAAAAAGAGATAAACTTCTTTTTTAAAAGCTAATATTTCTAAAAATTTTTATTATCGCTTCCGGGAAAGCAAGATACTCTAATTTTTGTGTTTTATCTTTAAGAGTAGTCACATTATCATTTTCATTAACAAAAAAGCTCTTCTTTGTAATAATTTTTCCTCCATCAAGTTTTTCATTTACATAATGTACAGTGCAACCAGTTTTAATTTCTTTGCTTTTTAATACTCTCGAAAAAGTATTTAATCCTTTGAATTTTGGTAATAGCGAAGGGTGTATGTTAATGATTTTCAGTCCAGAAGCTCTTAAAAAATTTTTTGATAATATTTTCATATAACCAGCAAGGCAAATTAACGAAATATTATACCTCTTTAAATTAAATAAAATTTTTCTCTCAAAACTTCTTATTTTTGTATTAATTAATAAAAAAGGGATTGAATTTTTTTTGGCATATAACAAACCTAAAGCTTTTTTATTATCGCAAATGACTAATTTAATATTTATAGGAAAGTTATAATTTCTAGATTTTTCAATTAAGTTATTTAAATTTGACCCTTTTCCCGAAATAAATATACAAGTATTTCTTTTTACCATTTTAAAGAATTAAATAATTTGAATCTCTTATTTTCTCTAGAAATATAGCCTATCTCATATGGCATATATTGTTTTGTAAAAATTTTTCTAATTTTATTTATATTTTTTTTACGAGTGATAATACAAAACCCAACGCCACAATTAAATGTTTTCATCATTTCTTTGTCAGAGATATTATTTGATTTAATCCATTTAAATATTTTACTAATTTTAATTTTTGATAAATCAATATTAAGAGTTAAATTTTCAGGTATTGATCTTATTAAGTTCTCCACTAATCCTCCTCCTGTAATGTGTGCAGCTGAACTGAGCAGGTTTTTTTTGGCCAACTTTAATATTTCAGATGAATAAATTTTTGTTGGTTTGAGCAAATCTTTTTTTATTTTGGTATTTATCTTTACTTTTTTTATTATAGATCTTATTAAAGAGTATCCATTTGAGTGAATTCCACTCGAAGGAATAGCTAAAACAACATCTTTATTTTTCACATTTTTTTTTGAAAGAATATTTTTTTTGGACACAATCCCTACACTAAAACCAGCTAAGTCAAAGTTATTTTTTGAATAGACTCCGGGCATTTCTGCAGTTTCTCCACCTATTAAATCACAATTTGAAATTTTACATCCTCTAAAAATTCCTTTTAAAATCTTTTTTGTTTTATTGTAATTTAATTTCCCTACTGCAATGTAATCTAAAAAAAATAAAGGTTTTGCACCTTGAACAATTAAATCATTTACACACATTGCCACAAGATCGATACCAATTGTATCAAATTTCTTAAATTTATTAGCTAATTCAATTTTGGTTCCAACTCCGTCAGTACAGGAAACTATTACAGGGTCTTTAATTTTTATATTACTAATATCAAACAAGGATCCAAATCCACCTATTAAATCCCCAGAAAAAGATTTGTTCCTTTTTTTGACACCTTTTTTTGATAATTTTGAAATATGACTCACTAATTTGTTTGCTAATGAAATATTTACGCCACTTTTTTTATAGTTATTTTGCATTTTTTTCATTTATAAAATGATATTTAATTTTTTTATGAAAAGTTATAAGTCAATAATTATCATTTTAATTATTTTTTTTAAAACTGGAAATGTTTTATCTGAGGTAAATATTTTTAATGTTAATAATATTGAACTTGTAAAAAAACCAAATACGAGTAATGAAGAAATGGCTAATCAAGCCATAAAAAAGGGATTTGAAAGGCTCAAAGAAAAAATTTTATTAAAGTCAGACAACAAAATTTTATCAAAATTAAGTTTCTCACAAATTAAAGGATTAGTATCGTATTACCAAGTCCATAGTAAAAATCAGGATGATGAAAAAGTGAATACTTTAATTTACAATGTCTCATTTGACAAAGATAAGTTACATGATTTATTTCTCAAAACTAATATTTCATATGCTGAAATTCTGAATAAGGAGCTATTTCTTTTACCAATTTTAATTAAAGACAATCAAATTTTTATTTATAACCAAAATTACTTTTATAAAAATTGGAATTTAATAAATGAGAGTGATTTAATAGAATTTATTATTCCATTAGAAAATATAGAAATAATACAAAAAATTAATTTATATAAAAATGACCTATTAGAATTAAATCTAAAAGAGCTTTACCCCGAATATATTAATAAAAATTTTGCGGTAATCATAATTACTGATAGTAATTCCTCTTCTGAGAAGATTTTTTTAAAAACAAGAATTTTAGATAAGAATATTGATAAGAGTGTATCAATCAAAAGACTTAATCTTAAAAAGGAGGATTTTTATAAAAAAATTGTTAATGAGGTAAATGCTGAATTAATAAACTTATTTAAAATGCAAAACTTAATTGATATCAAAACACCATCTTTCTTAAACACAAAGTTTTTGGTTAATAAAAAGTTTAACCTTGTTGATTTAAAAGATAGAATTAAAAAAATTGATCTAATTGATCAAATATATGTTCAAGAATTTAATAAAGATTATATTATTTTAAAAATAAAATATCTTGGGAAATTGAGTAAAATTATGAAGCAATTAGAGGAGCAAAAAATAATTCTAAAATTAGATGGAGACCAATGGAGTATTAAATTAATTTAATGAGTCAATTAATTTTTAAATTTCCGTTCAAAACAAAATACTTTAAACAGGATTTTTATGTTTCTAAAAATAATTTTTCAGCATACAAATTAATTGAAAGCTGGCCTAATTGGCCTGGCATGTGGTTGAATTTATATGGACCCTCAGGGTCAGGAAAAACGCATTTATCTAAAATACTAGAAAAAAAAATTAATAAACTCAAAATATTGAATGAAAAGAATATAAATAATAATGCTGTGCAAGAAATAAAAGATTTCGAGTGTTTAATAATTGATAATTTCGAAAATAGAATTGATGAAAAATTGATTTATTCAATTTTAAATCAATCTAAACAATATGAAATTTTTATAGTTATAAATAGCAATAAGCCTATAAATAATTTTAAACTCAAACTTAAGGATTTAAGATCAAGGTTTTATAGTTTTATTTCTATAGGCATTGATCTTCCAACTGATGATTTGTTGCAAGTAATAATTTCAAAGTCTTTTTCTGATAAACAAGTAAACCTTAATCCGAAAATCTCTGAATATATTATCAAAAATGTTGATCGATCTTATGAAAAAATGTTTAAGTTTTTGAGCGATTTAGATGAATTATCGTTATCTTCTGGTAAATCAATAAATATTAATTTAATAAAAAAAGTATTAAATCAATGAATAAATTTAGAACACATAATTGTTCAGAATTAAATAAGTCGACAATCGATAAGAAAGTAGTGCTTTCGGGATGGCTACATCGAAAAAGAGATCATGGAAATTTACTCTTTATAGATTTAAGAGATCATTATGGAATAACTCAATGCGTAATAGAAAATGAAAATAAATTTTTTCCAATTTTAGAAAAAACTAGACCAGAGTCTGTTTTAAAAATTTCAGGAAAGGTTGTTGCAAGAAGCAAAGAAACTATAAACAAAGATCTTAAAACAGGAGACATCGAGGTTGCTATAGAAGATATTGATGTATTATCTCATGCAAAAGAATTGCCCATACCTGTTTTCGGTGAACAAGATTACCCAGAAGATATAAGATTAAAATACAGATTTTTAGATTTAAGAAGAGAAGAAATGCATCAAAATATAATTTTAAGATCTAGAGTAATTTCTTTTATTAGAGAAGAAATGCTAAAATTAGGTTTTTTGGAATATCAGACTCCTATTTTAACATCTTCTAGCCCAGAGGGAGCTAGAGATTTTTTAGTTCCAAGCAGATTAAATCCTGGAAAATTTTATGCACTGCCACAAGCACCCCAACAGTTTAAACAATTAATTATGGTCTCTGGATTTGATAAATATTTTCAAATAGCACCATGTTTTAGAGATGAAGATGCAAGAGCAGACAGAAGTCCAGGAGAATTTTACCAGCTTGATTTAGAGATGTCATTTGTTGAACAAGAAGATATCTTTAAAGTAGTTGAAAAATTAATGATAAATTTGTTTAAAAAATTTTCATCTAAAAAAATTTTATTTGAAAATTTTCCAAGAATCTCTTTTGAGGAGACCATGCTTAAATATGGAACTGATAAACCTGATTTAAGAAATCCTTTAGAAATTTATGAAATTACAGAAATATTTAATAGAGAAGATGTGAAATTTGAAATTTTTAAAAAACTTATCAAGTCGGGAGCATCTGCTAGAGCTATAATAACAAAAAATACCAAGGATAAACCTAGAAGTTTTTTTGATAATATTGATAAATGGGCAAAGGAACAGGGCGCCTCTGGATTGGCGTATTTTACTTTAGAAAAAGATAAAACACTTAAAGGTAAAGGCCCAGTAGGTAAATTTTTTAGTGAAGAGTCATTAAAAGAATTAATGAAAATTTGTAATGCGTCCGTAGGAGATAGTGTATTTCTAGCCTGCGGTAAAAAAAAAGACGTTGAAAAAATTTTATCTTTAGCTAGAGATAAAATTGCACAGGATTTAAATTTAATCGACAAAAATATTTTTGCTTTTTGTTGGATTGTAGATTATCCAATGTTTGAATTAGATGAAAAGTCAAACAAAATAATTTTTAGTCATAATCCTTTTTCAATGCCTCAAGATTATGAAAAAAATAAAAAACTAGAAAATCCATTGAAGTTAAAAGCTTATCAATATGATATAGTTTGTAATGGGGTAGAGTTATCCTCAGGAGCGATTAGAAACCATATTCCAGAACTTATGTATAAGCTTTTTTCAATAGCTGGTTATAATGAAAAAGATATTAACGAAAAATTTAGTGGAATGATCAACGCTCTAAGTTATGGAGCGCCACCTCATGGAGGCATAGCTCCTGGTATAGATAGAATAGTCATGTTGTTAGCTGAAAAGGAAAATATAAGAGAAATTACAATGTTTCCAATGAATCAGAATGCTCAAGATCTGATGATGTTAGCCCCATCAAAAGTTGATGACAAACAGCTTAAAGAATTAAATATAAAAATTGATTTAAAAAAGAACTAATTTTTTGTTTTTAGATTAATTCTTACATCTGAAAGATCTACTAACTTTTCCTCGTAATTACTTCTCACGAATCCCTTAGACGTAATATTTTTTACAATTTTAAGAAACTTATCGTCCGTATTTTCTTGGTGGAAATTTTTTGTGTTTGCTATAGATGGAGTATGAGCAAGGTCTTCTTTTCCAAGGTATGATATCGCTAACTCCCTAAAAACATAATCTAAAATAGATGAGGCGCTTAAAATTCTATCATTTCCGACAACATTACCTGATGGTTCAAATTTAGTATCTAGAAAAGCATCAACGTATTCGTCAAGTGGCACCCCATATTGAAGCCCTAAAGAAATAGCTATTGCAAAATTATTCATCATTGCTTTTACAAGTTCCCCTTCTTTATTTGTATCGATAAATATTTCTCCAATTTTTCCATCATCATACTCTCCAGTATGCAAATAAACTTTGTGATCTCCAATCTGTGCCTTTTGAATATATCCTTTTCGTCTGTCGGGCATCTTAAATCTTGCTTTATTTTTGACTTTAAAATTATCTAAACTAATATTATTTTTTTCTTTTTTATTATCTTTTAAAATTTTATTTTGTACTGTATCTGAGACAGCTTTACTTAACTTGATATCTTTTTCTTTAATTTTGTTTGAATCTCCTATCTTTTTTGTTTTACGGTTATTCAGTTTGACATCTATTACCTCAACATCTCCATCTGTCCTATTGTCAATTTTTGATAATTCACTCTCGTTTAGATTATCCAAAGAGTGTACAGTTTTAAAAGTGCAAGTGTAATAAGTTTCAACAATAAATTTTTTCATAATTAGAGGATTCTATTACATTGAAGATATATATTAAATGATGTAAGTGTCTATTTAATAATTATACAATTTAAAATTGTGTGGATTTAAATTTAGTTTATGAATTTTAAAATTTTTTTTACATGGTGGCACAGACAAACTTTAGGTACTTTTTTCAAGACTTTATTTTTTGGCATTTATGTTGGAAAAGATAAACAAGGGAATAAGTATTATAAAAATAAAAATGATGAAAGATGGATAGTTTACAACAAAGATGTTGAAGCTACTAAGATTAATTCTGACTGGTACTTGTGGATACACCATACAATTGACAAATTACCTGATGAAAATGATCTAAAGAGGAAATATTTATGGCAAAAAGATCATTTAGAAAACAAAACTGGTACGGACAAAAGACATAAACCGGTTAAAATTATAAAAGACAACACAGAAAAAAAATATGAAACTTGGAAAAAAGATTAGCTTATTTTACGTGATATATTTAATTCTTTTAGGAAATTTATCTATTGCAGAGGACAAAATAATCACAACTCCACTAATTAATTTAAACGAAATCAAGCCAAGCTTTGAAGATCCAGAAACAATAAACGAAAACCTTAATACGAACAAAACTATTCAAAATAAAAAAAAACAACCTTTGCAATCCAATACACCTCATGCAGTTCTTATAGGATTAGATAAAATTACCGCAAAATCTTCAAAACTTATTGTTAACTTAGATGAAGTTCAAAATTTTGGACCATTAGAAATTAGAATTTTAAAATGTGGCAAAGTTAATATTAATAATAAAGTCGATGATGTAGCTTATATGCAAGTCAAGGATTTAACTAAAGGTGAGAATGAAAAAGTTTTTATTTTTAATGGATGGACTTTTTCTTCAGATCCCTATTTGACACCTTTTGATCATGCTATTTATGATCTGCAACTTGTCAATTGCTATAATGCTTAATAAAACTTCTCTTTTTCAAGCCAATTAGTATCAAAATCAGAGTTTAAGAATTTTTTATGATTTAATATTTTTTTATGAAGATCAATAGTTGTGGTAATTCCTTCGAGAACAAATTCATCAAGCGATCTTAAAGTTCTTTGAATAGCTTCAGTTCTATTTCTACCTTTACATATTACTTTCGCAATTAAGCTGTCGTAGTAAGGGGTTATTCTACATCCTTGAAAAACAGACCCATCTACTCTAGTTCTGAAGCCAGAGGGTTGATGACAAACACTTATAGTCCCAGGGCTTGGTTGAAAATCTAGTGCAGGATTTTCAGCGTTAATTCTACACTCTATTGAATGTCCCCTTGGTTTAATATCATCTTGTTTCAGAGCGGTTTTGCCAGTAAAAGCAATCCATAGCTGTTCTTTAACAATATCAATTCCGGTTTGTACTTCAGTTACTGGGTGCTCTACTTGAACTCTAGTATTCATTTCTAAGAAATAAAACTTTCCATTCTCAAATATAAATTCTACTGTACCTGCGCCCTCATAATTAATTTGCTCTACCATTTTAACAGTTTTTTCTAATAATTCTTTACGTTGATTTTCAGTCAAAACTGGACTTGGAGTTTCCTCAATTAATTTCTGATGTCTTCTTTGCACAGAACAATCTCTCTCTGCTAAATGTACTGTACGATTTTTCCCTGACATTATCTGTACTTCAATGTGTCTAGGGTTCTGAAAATATTTTTCAATATACAACTCATCATTACCGAAAAATTTTTTTGCCTCTGTTTTGGCTGTGAGATACAAGTTTTCTAATTGTTTTTCTTCATAAACTATTTTCATGCCTTTACCACCACCCCCACCTGCAGCTTTTATTAAAATCGGATATCCAATATTTTTACAAATAGATTTTGCTTCTGAAATTGATTTTACTCCACCCTCAGACCCCTCAATCACTGGCAGGCCATACTTTTTAGCAATTTTTTTAGCTTCTATTTTATCACCCATTTTAGAAATAATCTCGGCACTTGGTCCAATAAATTTTATTCCGTGTTTATTTACTATTTCTGAAAATTTTGCATTCTCTGATAAAAAACCGTAACCAGGATGTATAGCCTCTGCACCAGTTAAATCTACGGCAGACATTATTGATGAAATATTTAAATAGCTATTTTGCGGCTGATGAGAACCAATGCAAACACTTTCATCGGCTAATCTAACATGCATTGAGTCAGAATCTACATCAGAATGGACTGCTACAGTTCCGATTCCCCACTCTTTACAAGCCCTAATAACTCTAACAGCTATTTCGCCTCTGTTAGCTATTAAAACTTTTTTAAACATTGTTTATTTTAAAAGAACTAAAGTTTGTCCGAATTCTACAGGTTGTCCATCCTCAACTAAAACACTCTTAACTTCTCCATCACTAGTTGAAGGGACATGATTCATAGTTTTCATTGCCTCTACTATCATTACAGTTTGGCCTTTTTTGATTTTATCACCAACTTTGACAAATTTTTTTGCTCCGGGTTCAGGTGCTAAATATGCCGTTCCAATAATTGGAGATTTAACTCTAATGCCGTCAGTTTCATCACTAGTTTTTAAAACTGTTTTGTTTGGTGAAACTACAGCTCCAGTTTTTGATGTGTCCAAAGTTTTTATAGATTTTGAAACCTTAATTTTAGTTTGACCATCTTGATACTCAAGTTCAGAAAGGTTGAATTCTTTTAAATTTTCGACGAGTTCTTTAATTAGTTTTTTATCAATTTTCATTAATTTAAAATTTTTTTTAATGCCTTTAAAGCCATTGTATACCCATCAATTCCGAATCCGCATATTACACCCTTAGCAACTTTACTAATTAATGATTTGTGCCTGAAGTCTTCTCTATTATAAATATTGCTTATATGCAATTCAATTATGGGTATTTTTAATATTTTTAGTGCATCATGTATAGCAACAGATGAATGGGTATAACCTCCTGCATTTATAATTAAACCATTTTGCTCATCTCTTGATTGTTGTATTTTTTCAATTAATTCTCCCTCAATATTTGATTGAAACATTGTAAGCTCCAAATCGTTTTTCTTAGCAAATTCCTTACAATTTGTTTCTATATCTTGAAGGGTAAAACTTCCATATTGGCTTTTTTCTCTTTCTCCTAAAAGGTTGAGATTTGGTCCATTAAGAATTATAATTTTTTTCATCGTTAATATTTATTATCACTGATTAGCTGAATTATGGCAAAAATACAATTAAATGGAAAAAAAATTTCAATAGAGTCAAACTTTACAATACTTGACTTAATAAAAAGGTATAAATTATCGAAAAAAAAAATTGCTATAGAGTATAATGGCGAAATAGTTTCAAAAATAAATTATAAAAAAAAATTTTTAAAAGAAAATGATAAAATAGAGATAGTTCATTTTATTGGAGGGGGATAATACGAAAAAAGACTATTTAAAAATAGGAAATCAAAAAATCAAGTCAAGATTAATAGTAGGAACTGGTAAATATAAAAACTTTCTAGAAACTGCTGAGGCTGTGAAAGCATCAGGCGCCGATATTGTGACGGTAGCTATAAGAAGAGTGAACATAATTGATAAAAAAAAACCAATTTTAACTGATTACCTTAATCCAAAAAAAATTATTTTTTTACCTAATACAGCAGGTTGTTTTAACTCAGATGAGGCTTTGAGAACTTTAAGATTAGCAAGAGAAATGGGAGGATGGAAACTTGTCAAACTTGAAGTTTTAGGCGATAAAAAAACTTTATATCCCAATATGATAGAGACTATAAAATCAACAAAAGTACTTGTTAAAGAAGGATTTAAGGTAATGGTATATTGCACGGATGACCCTTTGCTTGCAAAAAAATTAGAAGACAATGGTGCTTCAGCAATAATGCCTTTAGCAGCACCAATTGGATCTGGATTAGGATTAATAAATAAAATAAATATTTCTATTATAATTAAACAATCTAAAGTTCCTGTTATTGTCGACGCTGGCATAGGAACCGCGTCTGATGCTACTATTGCAATGGAAATGGGTTGTGATGCAGTTTTAGTTAATAGTGCTATCGCGAATGCCAAAAAACCATTAGTTATGGCAAAAGCTTTTAGAGCAGCTGTTATTGCAGGAAGGAGTGCTTACTTAGCTGGCAGAATGAAAAAGAGTGATTTTGCAAAACCTAGTTCTCCATTTAAAGGATTAATTTAATTTTTTTTTCCTTCTTACCCACAAAGTTCTTAATTTCTTTTTATCTTTAGATTTTTTTGTCTCTTTTTTGGTTTTTTTTGTTTCTTTTCTTTCTTTTTGTTTAACAATTTTTTTATTACTTAGTTTTTTTTCAGTCAAATAATTTATATTTTCCACAACATTTATTATTTTTTTTGATTTATTTAAAAGATGAATTCTATATTCAGGAATTATCAAAGATTCGTCATCTAACAAATCAATTTTTAGAGAGTATTTTTTCTGAAAATAAGATAATTCATCTTTTAGATTTTTTTCAATATAATCCTTAACTTTTTTCGGAACTAAAGATTTGACAGACTTCACTTTCTCAGTAAATGATAGAAGTTGAATTTTCTTAATTATTTTCTGTGAGAAAGACTCAAGAGAAAGCTGAGTTTCCCACTTTATAGAACCCTCTCTAAGTCTTTGACGAGTCATTTCTAGTAAACCAAAATTACTTATTCTGCCTAATTGAATTCTAGCTCTATCTTTACGGATGCTTTCTCTCAGTTTTTTTTCTACTATCCTACGATTATAAAAATTATTCATATCTATAAAATCGATTACAATTAATCCAGAAAGATCTCTCAATTTTATTTGACGAGCAATTTCTTCAGCAGCTTCTACATTCGTATTTAAGGCTGTTTTCTCAATGTTTATTTGCTTTGTAGATTGTCCAGAGTTAATATCTATAGCAACCAAAGCTTCAGTAGGATTAATAACTAAGTACCCACCCGATTTAAGTTTCACTGTAGGTTCAAAAATATTTGTTAAATCTTTTTCAATCTTTGCGTCATGAAAAAGAGGAATCTTACCTCTATATTTTTTAATATTCTTAACATACTTAGGCATTAACTCTTTCATAAATTTTTTTGCCTTTTGATACGCTTCATTACCTTCTATGTAGACATTTTTTGTGTCGTTATCATAAATGTCTCTTAGGGTCCTTTTTATTATATCTCCCTCCTCATAGACTAAAGAAGGTGCATTGGACTCAAGAGCTTTTTCTTTAATTTCTTCCCATGTTTTTAAAGTGTTTTGAAAATCTTTATCAATTTCATTCTTAGATTTGTTTGCTCCTGCTGTTCTTACTATTACTCCCATACTTTTAGGAATATTAATTTCATTTAAAATACTTCTAATTTTTTGTCTGTCAGAAGAATGAAATATCTTTCTCGAAATACCCCCTCCTTTTGGCGTATTTGGCATTAAAACCATATACTTACCAGCTAAAGAAATAAATGTAGTCAATGCAGCACCTTTTTGACCTCTTTCCTCTTTAATGACTTGAATTAAAATTACTTGTCCAGGCTTAATAACCTCTTGAATTTTGTATCTTTTAATCCCAAAGGAAGATTTTACCTCTTCTCTAAAATCTTTCTTTTCTGTCTCTTCTGAAAATACTTTTTCTTTTTCTTCGCTATCTTCTTTTGAAGAAGATTCTTGATTTTGTATATTTTCTTGAGGTTTTTCCAATGTTTTATTTTTTAACTCTTCTCTGATCTTTTCCTCTGCAACTTTTAGTTTTTCTTTATCCTCAGAAGGTATCTGGTAGTAGTCTGATTGGATGTCATTAAATGCTAAAAAACCATGTCTATCTCTCCCAAAGTCTACAAATGCAGCCTGTAAAGATGGTTCAACCCTACTTATTGTTCCCAAATATATATTGTTTTTAAATGTTAAATTGTTTTTATCTTCAAATTCATATTCTTCAATTGAATTATAAGATTTAAGAACAATACGAGTTTCGTTTGGATGCGAAGCATCAATATATAAATTTTTTTCCATGATGATTGAATTCCTTTAAAAATTTTGTAATTTTGTAATTTTAAAAACGTCATAGTGTTATTTTATATGATTTTTTGAATAAATACAGATAAATTAAAATTAAATGCCTAAAGAAAGTCAAATTTTTTAAAGATAAAAGGTAATATGTTTAAATTTATCAATTTTTCATTGAAATTTATTATCATTTTTTTGATGGCAGTTCTTTTATTCACATTTTCAACTTTATGGTATTTTTCAATCGGACTTCCAGATTATAAAAAATTATCAAATTACCAACCACCTATTTCTTCTAGGGTTTACTCTGAAGATGGAAAATTGATAGCTGAGTATGCATTACAGAAAAGATTATTTATACCATATGAGTCGATACCTAAAATAGTAATTAATTCCTTTTTGTCAGCAGAGGATAAAAATTTCTTTAATCATCCCGGAGTTGATGCCAAAGGAATTTTAAGAGCGACAATAAATAATATCAAAAATATATCTCAGAATAAAAGATTGGAAGGAGCTTCTACAATTACTCAACAAGTAGCAAAAAATTTTCTTTTGACAAATGAAGTTTCCTTAAAGAGAAAAGTTAAAGAAGCAATTTTAGCTTTTAGAATTGAAAGAGCTTATTCAAAAGAGAGAATATTGGAATTATATCTTAATCAAATCTATTTAGGACAGGGTACTTATGGAATAGCTGCTGCAAGCTTAGAATATTTTGATAAAGCTGTAAAAGAATTAAATTATTCAGAAGCAGCATTATTAGCAGCTCTACCAAAAGCTCCAAGTAAATACGATCCCTATAAATATCCAAAAGTAGGAAAATTTAGAAGAGACTTAGTCCTTCAAAATCTTGAAGAAAATAATTTTATTACGAAAAAAGAACTGACGAAGTATAAAAATTCAAAGATTAAATTAAAGAAGAGAAAAATTGAAATCGTAAATGAAGCTAACTCTTATACTGAGGAAGTAAGAAGACAAGTCAATGAAAATTATGGCTTTGAGAAACTATACTCACAAGGATTAAGCATACGGACACCTTTAAATATTAATTATCAAATAGAAGCAATTAAATCTTTGAGAAAAGGAATTTTAGATTACGATAAAAGACATGGTTGGCGAGGACCAATAACAAATAAGATTAAAGATAAAAATTGGAAAAATAAATTGGAAAAATTTAAGCTAGATCCAACTCTAAAATGGAAAATTGCAGAAATTATAAACTTAAGTGAAAGCGAAATACAATTCGTAACTTTAAAAAACAAAAAGTATCCTCCAATTAAAGGATTTTTAAAAAGAGAAAATATAAAATGGACCTTAAGAGGAAACAAAACAATTTTAGATAAATTTAAGATTGGAGATTTAATTTATGTAAAAAAAGTTAACAATGATTGGAAAATAAATCAATATCCCAAGGTTAATGGAGGTATTATAGTTTTGGATCCGTTTACCGGTGATGTTAAAGCTTTAGTGGGTGGTTTTAATTTTAGATCAAGTGAGTTTAATAGAGTTACTCAAGCTAGAAGACAACCCGGATCAGCATTCAAACCAATAGTTTATGCCGCTGCACTTGAAAATGGTTTTTCTCCAAATTCAATAATTTTAGATGCTCCATTTGTAGAGAGCCAGGGCGAGGGCTTAAAAAATTGGAAACCAGAAAACTATGGTAAAAAATTTTATGGTCCAACTACTTTAAGAAAAGGAATTGAATATTCAAGAAATCTTATGACTGTAAGGATTGCTAAAATGTTGGGCTTAAATACAATTTTGGATTTATCAAAAAAACTGGATATTTATGATGAAATACCTGAGCTTCTCTCAGTTTCTCTGGGAGCGGCAGAAACCACTTTATTAAATTTAACTTCAGCGTATGCTTCATTTGTTAATGGAGGTAAAAAGGTTGAACCGAATTTAATATCAAGAATTCAAGATAGAAGAGGTAAAACAATATTTAAAGTAAAAAATAGAAAATGTTTAGGTTGTGATAAATTTATAAATCAATCATCTGAACTTCCAAAAATTGAAAACACTAATGATAGAGTGATGAGTGAAGAAACAGCATATCAAATGACGTCTATTCTCACCGGAGCTGTCGAAAGAGGGACAGCAAAAAAATTAAGATCTTTAAAAGTTCCCTTAGCAGGAAAAACCGGAACTACAAATGATAATTATGATGCCTGGTTTATTGGATTTTCATCTAATCTTGTTATAGGGGTTTACATTGGTTTTGATAGCCCTAAGACTCTAGGAAAATATGAAACTGGTTCTAAAGCAGCTTTACCTATTTTCAAGTCTTTTGTTGAGAGTGCACTATTCAAAAATGATTTTAACGATTTCCAAATTCCTCGAAATATATTTTTAACTTCTTTAAATTATGACACAGGTTTAAAATCTTCTTTAAATGATAAGAACACTATTATTGAAGCTTTAAAAAGAGAAGATATTAACAATATAGATAATAATAATTTAATCTCTATCAATGATCGTGATACTCTTGTAAAATTTAGACAATTTTATTAATGGAAAGTTTTGAAAATAAACTAGCTGCAACAGAGAAAACTCTTGAAAATATCAGGGGGTATCTTTGATAAGAATAATGTTAAGTCAAAACTTGAAGATTTAGAAAAAACATTACAAAAAGAAAATTTTTGGAAAGATAAAGATTTAGTAAAAAAAACCATAAAACAAAAAAAAATTTATCTAGAGATTTTAAACTCTTATCAAAATTCTCTTAAAGACCTTGCAAATTTAAAGGATCTATTTTTATTAGCAAATCAGGAAAAAAATTTAGAAATTATAGATGATTGTATTTTAAAAATTGGTGAAATTTATACTAATATTAAAAAAAATGAAATTAATTGCTTCCTTTCAGGAGAAAATGACGATTTAAATATTTATCTGGAAATCCATGCAGGAGCAGGTGGTACAGAAAGCCAAGATTGGGCTGATATGCTTAGGAGAATGTATCTAAAATGGTTTGATAAAAAAAAATTTAAATACGAAATTATTAGCGAGCATAAAGGAGAAGAAGCTGGAATAAAATCATCAACTATCAAGGTTGATGGAGATTACCTTTATGGTTTGATGAGATCGGAGTCTGGCGTTCATAGACTTGTAAGAATTTCACCATTTGATAGTGGTGCAAGAAGACATACAAGTTTTGCAAGTGTTTGGGTTTATCCTGCTGTGGAGGATGACATTAAGATTAAAATAGATGAAAAGGACTTACGTATAGATACTTACAGATCAAGTGGAGCAGGTGGACAACACGTAAATACAACAGATAGCGCAGTAAGAATAACTCATTTACCTACAAAAATAGTTGTTCAGTGTCAAAACGAGAGATCACAACACAAAAATAAAGAAACTTGCTTAAAAATGTTAAAAGCTAGATTGTATGAATACGAACTTCAAAAGAGAGAAGAAGAAAATCAAAAAGAAATAAGCAATAAAACTGATATAGGATGGGGTCATCAAATTAGATCTTATGTATTACAGCCTTATCAATTAGTAAAAGATTTAAGAAATAAAACCGAGAATACAAATCCTACGAATGTCTTAGACGGGAATATAGATCAGTTCATCGAAGAAGGAATTAAAAATCGTTAATGAAAAAAATTTTAATAAGTTTAATTATAATTATTTTTTTTATATTTTCAGTTATTTTAACAACTTTATCAACAATAGGTATAGAAACAAAAAAATTTAATAAACTTGTATCTAATAGAATTAATCAAATAAACACAAATATTAATTTAAAGCTTGATATAATTAAATTCAAAATTGATATTAAAAATCTAAGTTTATTTCTAGAAACAATAAATCCTACTTTTAGTTTTAAAAATATTGATGTACCAGTTTCAAATATAAAAGTTTACGTTGATTTTAAGTCTTTAATTAAGCAAGAACCACAAATAAAAAAAATTAATTTAATTTTAAATCAAATAAATATCGATCAGGCAAAAGAATTATCATTTTTTTTTAAACCATCTAATTTTAATAGTTTCTTAAATAATAAAATTAAAGATGGAAAACTAGATACTGAAATTGAAGTTTTTTTAAATAATAAAAATCAATTACGGGATTTTATAGCAAAAGGAACAGTCAATGATTTAGAAATTGATATTATTGATAATTTAAAAATCCAGAAAACTAAATTTAGTTTCCTCGCTGATAAAAAAGATGTTTTAATTAAAAATATTTTTAGCGAGACAGATATTTTTAAAATTATCGATGGAGATCTTAAAATTAAACTTGAACCTGAGATACAGTTAGAGTCAAATTTTCAAACAAATTTATTATTTAAAGATAAATTTAAAACTCAAATAGATTTTTTAAAGAATTTTGAGTTTATAAAAAATATTTCTTTTTTTGAGGCAGAATTAAATAATAGCTTCACACTAAAATTTGACAAAACATTTAAGGTAAAAAAGTACACATTTAAAAGTAGCGGAGAGTTGTCTAGTGTAATTTTTGATATTAATCCAAAAAGTAAGAATAATCTTTTTACTAAAAAAATTAACAGAGTAAATATCATAAATTCAAAAATAAAAATGGATATTAATTCAAAAAAAAATGAAGTAGCTATCTCAGGAAAATATGCGATAGAAAAAGATAATTTCCTTAATTTTAATTTAAAAACTATTTTTAATAACAGAACATCAAAGGCACAAATAAAACTAGATTACGATGAGGAAATTAATTTTGAGATTATAAATTACTTTAAAAAAAAAGGTAGCAAAGCAATTATTGAAGCTAATCTAGAAAAAGATAAGAAAGGGAATATTAAAATTCATGAATTAAACTTTTCTGAAAAAGATAATTTAATTTCATTACAGAATCTTAATTTAAAAGAAGATAAATTTTTTTCGTTAGACAAATTGTCAATAAAAACAAAAAAAGAAGACAAATTTAACAATGATTTTAGCCTTTTATTCAATAAAAAAATAATGATTGAAGGAAAAAGCTTTGATGCAACAAATTTAATAAAAACTTTTAACAAACAAACTGATCAAAACTTATTTTTATACGTCAATAAAGACATAGAAATTGATTTTTCAAATATTCATGTTTCTTCTTTACAAAAATTAGAAAATTTTAAACTAATAGGAAGAATAGAAAAAGGAAAATTCGTTAAAATTTCTTCAAAAGGAAGCTTTGGAGGAGGTAATTTTTTAGATATTTCTATGGAAGATAATAAAGAGAACAAAAAAAAATATCTTGAAATCTACTCTGATTTAACAAAACCACTTTTAACTGAACTTAGTTTTTTTAAAGGATTATCAGGCGGAAATTTACTATATACCTCAGTTATAGAAGAAAATATTTCAAATTCTAAATTATTAATTGAAAATTTTAAAGTTGTTAATGCACCAGGCATGGTAAAATTACTTTCTTTAGCGGATCTTGGTGGTTTAGCTGATTTGGCCGTTGGTGATGGAATCTCCTTTGATATTTTAGAAATTAAAATGGAAAAATCAAAAAATAATTTAAAACTTAATGAAATATTGGCTTTAGGACCAAGTTTATCAGTTTTAATGGAAGGTTATCAGGATGACCAGATAACAAGTTTACGAGGGACTTTAATTCCAGCAAAAGCATTAAACAAATTAATCTCAAAAATACCATTAATAGGCGATATCATTATTCCTAAAGAAATTGGAGAGGGCTTATTCGGTATAAGTTTTAAAATGAAAGGCCCACCAGGAAAAATAAAAACTACTATTAATCCGGTCAGAACTATTACGCCTAGGTTTATTCAAAAAATTATAGAGAGAAAAAAAACTAAATAATTTTAACTAAGTAGTGTTTTTTTTTACCAAAAGAAATTTTACATATTCTTTCTTTAAAATCATTTAATTCAATAAATTTTTTTTCAGTTTTAACAATTTCATTATTAATTTTTAAGCCATTATTAGCAATAGCTCTTCTTGCTTCACTTTTTGATTGCATAATATTGTTTTTTGATAGAAATTCTAGCAAATCTATACCATTTGAGATTTTGTCACTTTTAACTTTAATTTCAGGTAAATCTTTTCCCAGTCCTCCACCTTCAAAAGTTTCTTTTGCAGTTTTTTCAGCTTTTTTTGCCGATAAATTACCGTGTAAGATTTTAGTTGCTTCATTAGCTAAAATTACTTTTAAATTATTAATGTTCTTTTCATTTTCACACATCCTATCTATTTGATTAATTTCAATTTCAGTAAAAAATTTTAAGAATTTTTTTACATCCCTGTCATCTGTGTTTCGCCAAAATTGCCAATAATCATAAGGAGAAAATAAATTTTCGTTAAGCCAAACTGCACCTTTTTCAGTTTTCCCCATTTTTGTACCTGATGCTAAAGTTATTAGCGGAGAGGTGAGACCTATAGAGTCTTTTTTTAACATTCTTCTGATGAGCTCTACACCGTTCACAATATTACCCCACTGATCAGATCCTCCAATTTGTAAAATACAGTTTTTAGTTTTCATCAATTGATAAAAATCATATGCCTGTAAAATCATATAATTAAAT
>MDTD01024527.1_pt1 | contig 45325 bp, 43 predicted proteins | sample 811221 | NCBI WGS metagenome assembly MDTD01 (sample SAMN05326646, study PRJNA326480) | marine metagenome | isolation source: seawater | place: Pacific Ocean: South West | collected 2011 | reverse complement strand
TATCGCACGATAAGATACCCCTTTTTAAATTAGAATGCACCTGAAAAAATTCTGACAAAATCAAATTTCCTTTGTCCGAAAAAAAAGCCGGAGCCCAAGACCCCGGCAAAGCTCCGTTTAAAGGAATGGGAAATTCGTTATGAGGTAAACTCGGGATATGCTTCGACTCCGCATTCTGTTGAGTCCACACCGCTCAATTCATCTTCTTCCGACACTCTGACGCCCATAAGCATATCGATGATGTAAAATACAATTCCAGCCATGATAAATGTCCAAATAAATATCACTAGGGCGCCAGTCAACTGAGCACCAATGCCTACTTCGCCGCCAAGACACACCGCAATTAAGCCCCAAAGTCCTACCACACCATGCACCGAAATTGCTCCAACTGGGTCGTCAATTTTCAGCTTATCAAGATATAAAATGGAGAACACAACGATTACTCCTCCTACGGCGCCCACGACTGTCGCTAAACCGCCCGTGGGTGAAAGCGGATCTGCGGTAATGGCGACCAAACCAGCTAAGGCTCCATTTAGGGCCATGGTAAGGTCGGCCTTTCCAAACATCATCTGCGAAGTTATGAGAGCTGCCAGCAACCCTCCTGCTGCTGCTGCGTTTGTGTTTACAAAAACTGTGGCCACAGCGTTTGCCTCTTCTATGTTGGAAACCATGAGTTCAGACCCACCATTGAATCCGAACCAGCCCATCCAAAGCACTAGTGTGCCTAAAGCAGCCAGGGGCATATTGGCTCCAGGCATAGCATTTGCGGTCCCATCATCGTTATATTTTCCTATCCGAGGCCCCATAATGAGCACTCCCGCAAGTGCTGCCGAAGCGCCGCACATGTGAACGATTCCTGAACCGGCAAAATCTGAAAACCCAACTATCTCTCCAAGGAATCCACCTCCCCATGTCCACACGCCCTGCATGGGATAAATAAATCCAGTCATGACAACTGCAAATGCCAAAAAAGCCCAAAGCTTCATTCGTTCAGCCACAGCGCCTGATACGATCGACATTGCGGTAGCAACAAACACCACCTGGAAGAAAAAATCCGATGCCCCTGAGTAGTAAGTATCTCCTCCGCTCGCAAACACCTCATCGGGCGTCGCATTAGCTATCGTATTGCCAAACCAACCATCAGGGAGATAGAGATTGGTCGTACCTCCATACATAATCGTGTAACCCATTACCATGTACATGCAACATGCTATCGAATACAAGGCAACATTTTTGGTTAAAATTTCAGTAGTATTTTTTGATCTGACTAATCCCGATTCCAGCATCGTAAATCCCGCTGCCATCCACATTACAAGCACCCCCGACATCAAAAAATAGAAAGTGTCTAAGGCGTACTTAACCTCGATAATATCGTTTTCCATCATTAGCTCTCCAGAACAAATAAATTTAAAAGATTTCCTTAAAGATGCTAAATAGCATCGGAACCTGTTTCGCCAGTGCGGATACGAATCGCCTCGCCTAGCTCCGTAACAAATATTTTTCCATCGCCTATTTTGCCGGTTCTAGCTGCATTCATTATCGCCTCGACGGCACCCTCGACTGATTCGTCAGTTAACACAATTTCTATCTTTACCTTTGGCAGAAAGTCAACCACATACTCTGCGCCTCGATACAATTCAGTATGCCCCTTCTGACGCCCAAACCCTTTAACTTCAGTGACCGTGACGCCAGCCACCCCAAGATCTCCTAAAGCCTCTCTAACTTCATCAAGTTTGAAAGGTTTAATAACTGCCGTAAGTAATTTCATGCGAACTCCTCGTTCAAATGGGCTTAAACGATTGCCCATAAAGATTGTGATTTCTTTTTACACCTGGGCTCTTATCTCGCCCAGTAGTCCTCCAAAAGGTCTATCCATCTCTTGGCTGAACTGCGTGCTATCAAGGCCAAAAGCGAACGTATATTCACTCTCTATTCCGTCATTTTTCGGTGCCTCGCGCCGTCACTGAGAGCGATGCGATTCAGTATGACAATAGAGGAAATAGCATAATCCGTGCCAATTGGTGAAAATCGCTTGGCTACGGTGTTCATGACCGAATTACTCTAAATTTTTATCGTTTTTGCACCGTCAAAGATCGATGTAACGAGTTGGTATTGCCTATATGCACTGAGCTGGTGCGATGCAAAATCCAATTTAATATCATCAAATGTCCATACCTCGGAGATGAAAAGTTTGATAAAATTTGGGAAACCCAAACCGGCCCATGACTATGGATGAAAAAATTTTTAAGAATTTTATTGACCAACTCGGTGATGTATTACCTCCTTTAGATAAAGAATTTGGACAAGAGCTCCGACAGCACTTGCGAGCTGCCCTCATGAGAACTTTTGACAGACTAGAAGTAGTAACACGAGAGGAATTCGACGCACAGAATGCGGTTCTAATGCGATCACGTGAAAAAATCGACCAACTCGAACAGAAAGTGGCCGAACTGTCAGCCACACTAAGCCAGGACAATGAAAAATGAAAAACTCTCGGCTCGTCTACTCTACGGAAAGAGGACGAATCAGAGATCGAAAGCTTTCAAACAAACCCGAGGGCGATGGCACTATTCTTATCCGGCATGATAAGAAAGGCCGCAGAGGCAAAGGAGTGACCGTACTCTCAGGATTCATCATCAGTCGAGATCAGTTAAAAAAGCTTGCTAAGACTTTGAAGCAACGATGTTCCTCCGGAGGAACAGTGAAAGACTGCGTAATTGAAATACAAGGCGACCACGCAAAGATTCTCGAACGAAACTTACTTGAGCTCGGTTACAAAACCAAATCAAGTAAAACTTGATCAACTCAGCAATAGAAGTGATGCCAATGACGATAGATCACAATCACCATGAATTGAGTCTGGATTAACGATGAGAGTAGCTCGATCATCAGGCACCTGGCCCTCCAACATCAGCGCCGAACTGGTGGCAGAGGCATCCCCAGCTATAAACTTTGTTCGCTGCAACAATGACCATCTGTACTGGGTGGAGAGCCGCCCTTGGGATAACGGCAGGAATGTCATTATGCGTCTTGGCATCAGTGGAGCAGTCCAAGAGTTGCTCTCCGCACCCTTCAGCAACCTCAGCAGGGTCCATGAATATGGTGGATGCGCATACGTTGCAAATGGCGAGCAACTCTTTTTTGTAAACGGCGACGACCAACGTATCTATGTTCAAGATTCCACAGGCGCACCCAAACCGATCTCTCCAGACGGTAACTGGCGGTTCGCCGATCTCTCCTTCGATCGGCTTCGCAAACAACTCATTGTGGTATGCGAACTGAGCCACGAAGCATCTGAGCCCAGTAACTTTATAGCTACAATTTCGCTGAGTGAAGAAGATAGTTACAAGACAAAAATAAAACCTCTTGTCACAGGCAGCGACTTTTACGCATACCCAACATTGAGTCCCGATTGTAACACTATCTGCTGGATACAATGGAGTCATCCTCGAATGCCATGGGATGGTAGCGAGTTATGGCTAGCGGAAATAGGCGATAATGGCATCCCAACAAATCCTCGGAAGGTTGCGGGAGGGCATAATGAAGCGATAATGCAACCAAAATGGTCTGTAAATGGGGATCTGTTTTATATTTCGGATAAAACAGGATGGTGGAATATTTATATGACCGAAAAAGAAAATAATCAATTTAACACAGCAGAGAACCGGCCACTCCTCTCAATCTCCGCAGATTTCGCAGGGCCACTTTGGCAGCTTGGCGCAAGCTATTATGATTTTGTCAGTGCTAATGAAATTGCCTGTATTTGGAGCGACAAGGGCCTTAGTTACGCAGGAATCTTAAATCTCCGTTCAAGAAAACTTTTCACAATTAAATCGAGTTATAGTCACTTTGAAAGCGTAGCATGCAAGGACGGGAAATTTTATTGTGTGGCCGCAAATTTTTGCAAACCCCACAGCGTGGTAGCTTTGCACCCGAAACGGGGAGTAACATCCACATATCGCCCTCTCAGCTCACCGAAGGTTTCTGCGCTTCTAGCTAAATCCAAGATCAGTGATGAAAACTTCTCGGAACCCATTCAAATAGAGTTTACTAGCGGAAATAGTAGTCAGGTTCATGCATTCTTTTATCAGCCCACAAACTCTAGCTATTTTCCACTACGAGATGAACTACCTCCTCTTATTGTCACATGTCATGGCGGCCCAACGGCGGCGGCAACCTCAGCTCGGAACCTAAAAATTCAATATTGGACGAACCGAGGTTTTGCGGTAGCGGACTTGAATTACCGCGGGAGCAGCGGGTTCGGCCGGTATTACCGAGAAGCTCTCTTGGGGAAGTGGGGTTTAGCAGATGTAGAAGATACGACACACCTTGTGCACCACTTGGCCGAAAATAATCTTGTCGACGCTGAACGTTGTATAATTCGCGGCAGCAGCGCGGGCGGCTTTACCGTCCTTGCCGCATTAACATTCACCGATACGTTCAAGGCAGGAGCCAGCTATTATGGCATTGGTAATCTGGAAACACTTGCCGAGGACACGCATAAGTTTGAGTCCCAATACTTAGAGAGTCTCATCGGATCTTATGCTGAGGAACTACATCTATATCGTGAGCGCTCTCCGATTTTCCACACTGATCATCTCAATTGTCCGGTCATATTTTTTCAAGGGCTGCAAGATAATGTTGTCCCAGCCAATCAAGCTCGAGCGATGGTCGATATTCTCCAAAAGAAGGGAATTAGAGTGGAATATGTAACTTATTCGGATGAAAGACATGGATTTCGTAAATCGGCCAACATTAAAGACGCTCTGCAGAAAGAGCTAGAATTTTATCAAAAAACATTTGGTCTGGGAGATTTAGACTGAGATGACACGTGATAGCGCTCCAACTCCAAGGAGTTCACCTCATATTACTGCAACTGGCGCTGAAATTTTGCGGGATGAACTCCAACGACTCCTGAAGGAAGAACGCCCAATGACCACCCAAATTGTGCACGAAGCTGCGAAAAACGGTGACAGATCAGAAAATGGGGACTACATATATGGAAAACGGCGACTACGAGAAATAGATCGCAGGATTCGCTACCTGACAAATCGTCTAAATAAAGCAATAATCGTGAAGAATCCGCCAAATGACCAATCAAAGATTTTTTTTGCTGCTTGGATCATCGTGCAAGATGAGGACAACGTTATGAGCGAGTATCGTATAGTGGGTTCTGATGAGATTGACGCAAAAGAAAACTGGATCAGTATCGATTCACCCATCGCCCAAAAGCTTCTGGGTAAAACTGTTAATGATGAAATTGAGGCAACAACTCCTTCTGGATTAAAGCAGCTTACCATTGTCAACATAAGATATTAGGGGGAAAGTCGGTTCACGACCCAAGCTGAGCTTGGATTGTCTCGCGAAAAACTAAAGCGATCATGTAAACGGTTTTCTCTGCCTTGCCAAAACTCAAAAAAATCCGGATACACTTTGTAGCCACCCCAAAAGTCAGGCGCTAGAATTTCTTCGCCAGCGAAGCGATGAGACATTCGATTATAAGAGTCTTCGAGCTGAGCACGAGATTCTATAGGCATGCTTTGTCTAGAAACCCAAGCTGCGATTTTCGATCCTTCGGGCCGTTTTACGAAATAATTTTCGACTTCATCTCGAGAAAGAGCAATTGCCTCCCCCTCTATAATTACCTGCCGGTCCAATTTTAGCCATGGGAAAAGGAGGCTCACTCGCGCATTCGACTGAATTTCTCTGGCCTTGCGACTTTCCAGGTTCGTATAAAAAACAAATCCCGATTTGTCATACGATTTTAGCAAAACGATTCGTTGTGAGGGTCTTGCGCCTACAGCACATGTGGACAAACACATCGCCGTTGGATCAGATATTCCTCGCTCAATCGCCTCATCCAGCCAGCTCTTGAATTGTGCGTGAGGATCCTTTGCTAAGGAATCTACATCAAGTCCAGCGTAACGATACTCTCGACGGTCTGTTTCAAGACTCATTTGAATTCTCTCAAAGTTTGAGAATATAGTTTAACGCCTGAAAAGACCAATGTCTCGGTTGTCATGATGAATGACAATGAAACTCTAGGCTGGGCAAGTGCCCCAAAATGGGGCAGAATTAGGTCTTCCCGCCTTCCAAAAGTGCTGATTCTTGAGAAAACCGTAATATCAAGTGTGATAATTGGCGTGTATGCGGCTTCGAATATTATGGCACGCATATTGCTGGAGGGTTATCGAGGGCTTAAATTTAAAGCCACTAAAACCTAACCTTTAAGGGGAGCACAATGAAAGCATTTTCTAAAGTTTTATCATTCGTTTTATTCACTTCGGGGATTCTAACCATTGCTTCACCGGCACTTGCCGCTGACGTTTCAATGAATGTTGGTTATGTTTCTGAATACTATTACAGAGGAATATATCAAAAGAATTCGTCAGGTAGCGCTGGAATTGATGCCGAAGCCGGCGGATTTTACATCGGCGCGTGGACTGCTGACGTGGGTGATGGTTTGGAGATCGATGGTTACGTAGGGTTTGGCGGTGAAATCGAGGGCTTTTCTTATGGCGTCGGATTTACGGGCTATTACTATACCGGAGACTTTGACGAGACCTATGAAGAAGTGAACGTAAGCGCTGGATATGGACCAGTGGCTATCACTTACTCGATCGGTGAATGGGATGGAGACGGAGGTACGGATTACGACTTTCTTCAAATTGACATCGATCTTACTAACGATTTCTATGCAACCTATGGGAGCTTCGGAGATGAGTTCGATGGAGACTATTTTGAACTTGGCTGGGGAACCACGGTTGGAGACATAGACGTGGGTTTTGCTCTCATCATGCCTGAAGACGAATTGGAAGGTGCTGGCGATGCTGCCAATGAAGCTCTGGTGTTCTCTTTGGGATACAGTTGGTAACGACCTACCAGCGTGGCTCGAAAGATTCCACCCCCTCAGAATCTTTCGGGCCACCTGATCTTATTCCACAACCTTGCCTGCTCCACTTTTTTCACATAACAAGTGCTCATCGACCAGTGGCTGATTACTTAGAACATAAGATGAAAGACGGGATGCTGTTAGTACATATTTCCCAAGCTGTGAGCTCCATCCACTGGCAAAGCGGCTCCATTAATATAACTCCCTGCATCGCTTGCTAGGAGCAGGAAAGGCGCTCTAAGTTCCTCCATACGACCAATACGCTTAGCAGGCATCGTTTTAATATAGGCCTGGCCCTCACTTGTATTAAAATAGGGACCGGTCATCTCGGTAGGAAAATATCCCGGACAAAGCGCATTGACTCGAATGTTTTTGTGCGCCCATTCAAGGGCAAGCGATTTGGTCAAGTGGATAACGCCAGCTTTGGATGCACAGTAGCTGGAATTAAATAACGCTACCCTGATTCCTAGTATTGAACCGCTGTTTACTATGCTCCCTGAGATACCGGCTGCCATCATTCTCTTACCGGCCTCCATCGCTACCAACCAGACACCTTTGAGATTTGTATCAATCACACGATCCCACCCATCCTCATCAATTTTGTACGCTTTTTTTGTGTCTGCCACTCCAGCATTATTCGACACTATATTCACGGTACCATACAAATCTTCAGCAAAATTAAAAGCATTTTGCACAGATTTTGAGTCAGTAACATCGAGCGACACAGCCGCAGCAATGCCTCCCTCAGATTTAATTTCATCAACGAGCTGAAATAGTCGGTCTGTCCGTCTCGCACCAATTACTACCTTGCATCCACACTGGGACAATATCTTTGAAAAAAAAGCTCCAAAGCCGCTCGAAGCTCCCGACACTAACGCAATCTTTCCAGTCATATCAAATTCCGTTTGCATGTTTGTCCTTCCTCTCGCTAGCAGTGACTTTATAGATTAATACACTTAATAAGTAATATGAGCTCGCAATTCATTAGTATCGAGATGAGGCACCATATTGAAGCAGGCCAATGTAATTTTTTTCTCATTGTAAAAGTAGCTGCTAATGCCAGTATTCTTCGATTGTAGATTCAAATCAAAAACAGTCTCGGCAGGGGCATCGAGGATTTGGCCCAGAAAAGTACTATTAGATCCTCCTGATCCGACAGCTAACACCCGTTTTCCTGATTTTGCTCCAGCCAAAATATATTTCCTAACCTGCTGAACCCTTGCACAAAATTCTTCCCAGCTCTCTGAGACATCAGTAATCTCTTTTCTAGCCCAAGCACTCAGCGCGACGCGCAGCAACCTATAATGATTACTTTTATCCAACGGAGCAGCTTTGATTTTTTGTAACAACGAGTCGTCAGGAAACGATTTGGCATAAGCGGCTGTCAGCTGGCCGAAATCATACTCATTCAGACCAGGTTTTACAGTGCGACTTTGATTCGTTACCCCCATTGCCGCACATATACCATCTAATGTCTGATGATGGCGCCGCATGTCACCCACAATAAGTTCTGCGAATTCTATTTCTTGGCCTTTAAAGTATTCACCCAGCCATCTAGATTGCTGTACACCGAGGTCAGAGAGTTGATCATAATCTGCCTTACCGAACGATGCTTGAGCATGACGAACCAAAAAAAGCTCACTCATTGATTTAGTCCTCAAAGAAATCAAAACTCATACTAATTTAATTATCAATTTTCACCAAGCGACCCAATGGCACAAAGATATTGCTCGGATCTTGAGCATATACGATTAAGGGTGATATCGTAACCGATACGAGATCTTCCTGTTAGATTTACAATCTCGTATTTAGCTGACGGGCAAAAGGAGGCAACGAGTCGAGTAATTGCGAGCCGTATCGTTTACTCACCAAACGGCGATCTAAAACCGTAACCGTTCCAGTATCTGTTTCATTACGCAATAGTCTCCCGCAAGCTTGGTTCAGACGTAAAGAGGCAGTTGGCAAGGAAATGTCAAAAAAAGCATTCCCACCTTCCGATTCAATCCACTCGCACAAAGCCTCATGTTGCGGTTCATTTGGGACCGAGAACGGTAACTTAGCTATGACCACATGCCGGCAATAATCACCCGGCAAATCAATGCCCTCTGAAAATGTCGCAAGCCCAAATATTATGCTCCGGCTATCGGAATCAACACGTTTAACATGGATACGGCGGATTTCGCTGTGCGAAAATTGACCCTGCATCAGCACATCTCGCCGAAGTTTAGTTGATATCTGGTTATAAACCTCTTGCATCTGCTTCCGAGAGGCGAAAAGCACTAAACTGCCCCCCATCCCTTCTATGAGAACTTCTAGACTAGAAATTATATAATTGGTATGAGCTGCAATATCATTGCCGTCAACAGCGCACTTGGGAATTCTCATAACCGCAGATCTTGCATAATCAAACACACCCTCAAAAGCAAAATAACTAGCTCCCTCTGGAATACCTATATCTCGCTGAATAGTTTTAAAGTTACCTAACGATCTTAATGTTGCTGAGGTTAAAACTATACCGAATGGCTTGCCCCATAGGTGTTTAAAAAGTGGTTCTGACGCCAGAATAGGGTAAGCGCTAATAGATATCTCCTCTCGCCGGCTGGCAGCGGTTAAACTTGAAACCCAGAAAGCCAGTGGTATGGACTCGGCTCTCCTATCACGACTTAATTTGTCCCATAATACGGTCATCTTTTTAGCTCTTCCCAACCATTGGCCAACGATTTGAAATAAGTTTTCAATATTTGAAACGGCCGCTTGACCACCTCGGTTCGTTAACATATCTTTCAAAAGGTTATTCAATGACTCGACCTGTTTTAACCAGTCCCCTAGAGTCTTCTTGATCTGAATACTAAGTAGGCGGAGATCATCATCAACTTTACCATGAGAAAATCGATAGGTTTTTTCCTCACCTGTCACATGAATTTTGGACAAATACTGCTCGCAGATTGGATAACTTTCCATTAACAAATTCAACACATTCTGAGCTTGCTCAGCGACTATCGACAACAATTCAAATAGCACGCTCCCTGTCTCATTCATTCCTGCTTGAGCCTTACACTGTCGATTCACTTTTTCTAACCAGTTACAGCTTGATTTGATGTGACAATCTGCTCCGAAATGACGCACTGCTGTCTCACATAATCGGTGTGCTTCATCAAAGACGTAGATGCTCTCTTCCAGAGGGGGAAGAATGATCCCACCCCCCAAAGAGAAATCAGCCATGACAAGATCATGATTTACAATAATGCAATCGCTGACCTCCAACTCCGATCGGGCCCTAAAAAATGCGCACTCTTTAACAAAACGACAATTCCTTCCTGCGCACTGCCGTCTATCAATTGTGAGCGGCCGCCAGTGGAACTCGTCAATATGACTTTTCCATGTGTCACGATCTCCATCCCATGTTCCATTTCCCATCGCTTCCCAGAGTTCCGTATATAGATCCGCAGTAACAGGATCTTCTAATACTTTCTCATCATCAAACAAGATTAAGGCGTCACCTTTCGATGCTGATAATTCAGCTAGGTAATTATGCATGCGCAAATTGCAAGCGTATCTGCCTCGGCCTTTCATTAGCGTATAACTGAAATCCCAACCGCAATTAGCCAATAAATCTGGGAGATCTTTCTTAACTAACTGCTCTTGTAACGCTACTGTTCCAGTGGAGACAATCAAAGTTTTCTTTTGAGCTCGGGCGAGAGGAAGAGCTGCAATGAGGTACGCAATTGTTTTCCCCGTTCCTGTGCCAGCCTCTATAACGGCCAATCGTTTGTTAGAATCTCTCTGACTTAATACTTTTGCGATTTCAGCGATCATATTTTTCTGCCCAAACCGAGGTTGAAAACCCCGACAACGCAAAAAGTCTCGGTATCCCTCTTGGATAACAGTTTTGTTTTTCTCATCCAACAATGGATTATGCTCTTTGATGACTGCTTGACAGTTGGTCAGTCACCGGAGAAGCATAAGCTTGAACGACAATGTCCCGATGCTTTTCTGGCAGGGCCTCTATTCGCTTTTCAAACTTAGAATGAGCAACAAACCAATCTTCGTCAGGCCAGCAATCTCTTAATTCCATAACATCGAGACTATCATAAAGCATTTTCCAAGCCACAATATTGCTTGGGAAAAGACGATAACCACAGAAAATTTGGTCATCAATGTCCGCAGCTAAATTTTCTGCTCCAATATTCGCAATTTTACATGGCGAACCATAATGCACATGAACTCGACCCTTGTAGCCTATAAAACCTTTTTTAATAGTCTCAAGATCTTCGAATGCGGTTTTAACATAGGAGTTTCCTGTTTTGGCTATATAAAGTTCGCGCGCCTTATCTGCATCACATGGATCGTACTCGTAGGAGATAGAGACCGGAACGATATTCAATTCATTTATTGCCGAAGAAAAATCCTGATCTTTGGACCGGCTCAACGCAAGCATTTTTAGTAGAGCTGTTTCTGTCCTATCTTTTCCATCTTTCGCTCTTCCTTCTGCCTGAGCTATCCAAATCGATATGCCTTCATTGCATACAGATTGTCGAATGTAACTCGATAGTACCTTCAAGGCTTTAAGCTTCTCTCTTCGTCCTACTATCGATCTTTTTACAATAAAACTTCGATTTATTCTCATTAAATCAGAGGCAAAGGGTTTACTTAAAAGGTTATCTCCAATTGCAATTCTTAATGAATCCCTCCCAGACTCTACAAGGCCTAATATTGTGATTGCTGGATCAAGCGCTATATCACGGTGATTACTCATAAACACATAAGACTTATTATTTTCTAAACCTGAAAGGCCCGAAAAACTATAACCGTCTGTAGTCTGATCAAGAATAGATTTTAGTCTGATTGCCAGATGTTGCTGTAGCATATCAACCGTGTCTATTTTTCGGCTCGTATATTTTAAGCGAGCTCTCAGAAAAGGCCTAAGCCAAGGATAGAGCAATTTCCCTGCACCCGAAAAAAGGTCTTCTAATAAAAGATCAATTAATTCATTATCAGCGATCAATCGGCCGATTACTTCGGGAACCTCGCAATCATTATAAGGACGAATGTCATCAAACTCTCTCATCAGATCGACCTGCCTGCCGTTTCAACTTTGACGGGCATTGAACCAGCGCACATCGAAGGCATAGTCGTCGACGAGATCGACCACATTTAAAACCATTGCAAAAAGAGCCATGCGGACTAAAAGACCATTATCCGTCTGTCTAAAGATCGCTAAATTTGGATGGGTATCAAGGTCAGCGTCAAGCTCATTCGCATCGAGGCGAGAGTCACGAGGCAATGGATGCATTATAACTGTGTTGGGTTGGCAGAATTGCGTGTAAATAGCATGATTAAGACGAAATTTGCCGCGGTATAGATCAGCTTCCTGTTTGCTCGAAAACCTTTCTTCCTGAATACGCGTTGAATAGACAATATCTACGTCTGTAATATTTTCAATCAAATGATCTGATACCGTTACGCTGATACCAGAAGCTTTCATTAGATCAACAAGGTCATTTGGGAAGCATAGTTCTTTTGGGGAAATTAAAACCACTTCGATATCGCTGTACAGACAGAGCAATTTAGCGAGAGAGTGCACTGTCCGGCCATAACGCAGGTCTCCAATCATAGCAATCTTTAAACCATCTATGGATCTCCCACTGGCTGCCAGTTCCTTGCGAATAGTATAGAGATCCAATAATGCCTGGGTGGGGTGCTCATTAGCTCCATCACCACCGCTTATAACTGGTACTCGACTGGCAGCAGCGAAATCGGCGACTGATCCTTCAACTGGGTGGCGCATACAAATTACGTCGCTAAAACCCGATAGGACTCGAGCTGTATCCTGGAGAGATTCTCCCTTAATCAGCGCTGACGTATCAAAACCAGCGGTTTCGCGAACCTCTCCCCCCAAAAGATTGAAAGCCGATCCAAAACTTACTCTTGTCCGAGTGCTCGCCTCAAAAAACATATTACCTAAAATGGCACCCTCTAAGACGCGCGTCACGCGTTGCCGCAGCGCATAAGGAAGCATTTGGTCTGCCACACTAAAAATAGCCTGAACATCCGCCCTTTGGAACTGATCGATAGAAACAATGTGAGCTCCGATAAAATTCAAAGATTTTTCCTAAAGCTTGTTATTCGACATCAGTGTATCCTGTTTCCTGCGCCCACTCTAGCAGAGCCCAGCAGTGGTTTCCGCCTGCAAATCAAAATTTTTCTCCACATCTTTTCCCCATTCACTTAACTTGGCTAGTAGTGCTTGATGTTTTTTTGAATGTTTTGGGTCTTTTCGCATTTCATCTAACCTATTCATGTAATGGCTGAGAGTGCAATATCCGGATTTTTCGTCATTTAACCTTCGACGGCACTGATTAAACCAATGCGCTGCCTCGTCCTTAGACAACGAAGACGGAAAATACCGAGCCCGATAGCTAAACAAGAGCTCTTGGTATCGCTCATCGCTAAACTGAATGGCATTAGAGGCCAATTCTTCTGCCGAGGAGGATCTAACTTCAGCAAGCTTTCTTCTGTCACTATTCGACAAAAACTTTTCATACAGACGCTGTTCAGCATCATTTTCCCAAGCATAAGACTGTTTCTCATACACGTGCTGCATTTTATATCTCAAATCCTTAGTCCGAAGTTTTCGCCAATTAGCGTAGCACTTGTCCACATCAATGCCGAGTCGCCTTGCCACTTTGTTATCCACCAGTTTAGGTGTCGCAACTATAGGGCACTTATTTATGGAAATCAGTCTTAATGGTGGCCGTTGAAAATCTTGTGAAACATTATCTGCTGGTTTGAACAATTGATATTTTAGCTCTTCAGAATCTAATGATAAGAGCATTTCGACATCGCCCACCAAGTCTGCGCATATTATTCTATTACTATTACTTAAATGGTGAGCTAACGGCATCATTAGTGAAGAATAATGGTGTTTACTGGAGAGCGTACCCGAAATATAAAGAAAAGGGTTTCCTTGCTCAACATCAAGCAATCTGGCTACATTTTGTTTTTTACGCAACTGCAGAACGTAAGAAAAAAGCTGAGGTTGCCGCTGCTTCACTAGTTTGGCCAACTCGATTGTCGTTAGAACGTCAGATAAAGCCTCATGGGCCTCACCCTGCTGAATCTTATTAGTTTCTGCCAAATCTTCAAGCTTAAAGCTGGGCTCACCTGTATGCTTTTCCGGCCATTCAAAGCCCTCTGGGCGAAGTGCTCGAGTCAAGCGCATCATATCGATGATATCCCAACGCGAGTTGCCCTGATCCCATTCACGTAGGTAAGGATCATAAAAGTTTCTGTATAAAGTATATCGGGTAATCTCATCGTCAAAATTTATATTGTTATAACCTACTCCACATGTTCTGGGAGCAGACAACTGTTCGTGTATTTGTGAAATAAAATCTCGCTCGGACAGCCCTTCTCTTTGTGCGCGCTGTGGCGTTATTCCAGTGGTGATGCAGGCTTCCGGTGTAGGCAAAATATCGCGTGGCAGCTTGCAAAAAATAGTAAGCGGTTCTCCAACGGGCAGGAGGTTTTCATCAGTTCTAAGGCCAGCGAACTGGAGAGGTCGATCAATCGATGGGTTTACGCCCGTTGTTTCATAATCGTGCCAATAGAAAGTTCCATCCATAAATAAAAACTCTGTTGGGACAATCTAAAAAAAGTTTAACTATTTTGACTACCTATAAGTAAAATGACTTGATATTAAAATTATAGTTGTCGTTGAATTACGTTCTCTTGCTTAAAACCCAGCATCACTGAACATTCAAACCTTGGTCTAACTTGTAAAGTTTTTGGTTGACCTGCCGTCGAAATCCATCAATGGATTCAATTGCCTCATCATGACTCTTCAATTGTCTTTGCAAACGATTTAACGTTGCATTGGTCTTTAGCAAATCATCATTAGCTAGCCTTATATTTTCATGAACTGCTGCTAGATCATCACTAATTTCAAGGTAATTACCGCTGACCGCTGATATACGTTTCTCTTGTGTAGCCATTGTTTCTTTTAAATCCAATGCCATATCCCCAATCTCCACTCTTTTTTTGGCAAGAAAAGCAATGTCTGTCTTATTTTTTTCGATTTTCCCTTTGTTAATATCATTTGAAACCCCCCAAAGCTTCTTGATTTCCGACCAATGCTTTTCAAGCTCATCTTGTTGTCGGCCCAGTTTCAGCTGGAGAGCTGCCCCTGATTGAGAAACAGACGCATCGGTGTTTGTTAATCTAGATTCCAGATCTTCAAAACGTTGTTGCAAAATATTGTGCCGTTCTTGCAGGCTCGAAAACTGCTGCCAACCGAAAACAGATCCTAGACAGACACACAGGAAAGTGGCAAAAAGCAAGCGACTCCAACCACGTCCAGAAGTTGAGTGCGATGAGTTTTTTCCTTGCATCTGAGAATGCTTCTGGTGCGGTTTTCCTGGGCCAAATCCGCCGATCATTGCGTTACGGTCCGGAACTATAGGGTTAACTCTTGTATGTTTTGATTCAACCATATACTGGCAACCTCAAATTCTCATAAGTCCTTTTATCCCTGATTCTTTAGCTTGAAATATCAGCCCTTCTCTGCCCGCTGCGAGTGCCACACCCTCGGATAGAAAAATCAGACGCAGGCAGCTCTAGACAATTTTATAATCGATTTCCTTTCGCAAATTATACCTCATTTTCGAGTATGTTCAGACCTTAGAGTGAAGCAGAATAAAAATAATATTGTCACACAATTTTTGTCCTTAAAAAGTTATCCTTTTTAGGTTATAGTTAGCAAAGCGTTTTTAGCTAGGTCGAATTATAATTTTTACTCTAGTAATCAAATAATTTTGAGGCTTTCTTATGAAATCAACAATATTGATTTGCAGCACAATCTTTAGTGTGACTGCTCTGGCGCACCCAAATCACACTTCAGAGCTTTATACATTCATTCACCCAGAAACAATGATTCTCTTGCTCGCATTTATACCACTTGCCATATTTTCCTCCCGCAAAAGTGTGCGATCTATAAAGTGGTGGAAAAAAACAGCTCAGCGAATCAAATCTGATTGACTCCCGTATAAATTGGTATATTTAGAGGAAGTGTCTTAGTTAAGTAACTCGGAGGTATTTTATGTTTGAAATAAAAACGGTTTCGGCACATTGCGACATTCCATGCAAAATATATGACCCCGCCATCTTTCTGGTTGCTGGGCTCAGCGTCGCCCGACTTGTTGATTTAATTCAAGAAGAAAGCAATGATCTAAGTAGTCTTAAATCTAAAGCTCAGCTATCCAGATTGATATCAGAGAAAGAGGAGCAGGCTCGAATCGTAAAACAAGAGGTCAACACTATATGGGGCGATTATTTTAAGCAGCCGCAATTGGAGGAATTCCCCGAAACACACTCTCTTGTTCATCAAATAATGCAAATGGCATCTAAATGCAAACAGGATGTCTCGAGTCAAAATGCGAGTGATTTGGTAGCGCTTTTAAACAGATTCGCGGAAATCTTTTGGACCACCAAAGGAGTTAAAACTCAATTATCTAAAGCACCTTACCCTCCAGCACTAAACATAATTACCCCAGTACTTGAAAGTGCTTGATTTAGCCAAGGTGCAAGGCAATAGCATGCTCCCTACTCTTGCGCATGGAGATATCGTAATATGCTGTGATCGGGGTGCTATTAAGGTAAATGATGTTGTGATAGCAGACGTATTAAACGCAGGTATGGTGGTGAAGCGCATTGAATCAATCATCGGAGAAAATATAGTACTTAAAGGCGATAACAAACGCCTTGGCTCTTCTGTGTGTGGCATCGATATTCCAAAAAGTTCGGTTCTCGGCAGAGTGCTGTTGCGGGTCACTTCCAATTTAAGATTTAGTGTAATTAAGAGGGCTTAGATTCTTACTTAACTTTTTAAAGGTAAGGTATTCATCAATGCGTCAACATATTCCGGGGGAGAGGGAGAGAAGCTTGGAAGATTTATCGAAAGAGAACAGCACGGATTTTTTATTTTTCGGCTTAGATATGCAAATGATTACCCTATGGTATGGGCTATTCCTTGTCTTCTGGGGTTTTGCGGTTAGCCTTATAAGCGCTAGTTCATCTCTAACCTCCTATATACCATCTTTGCTGGGATTGCCTCTGGTTGCGTGCGGGGTTATAGCTTCGAAGGTCCCTCAGAAAAAGAAACTCATCATGCATATCGCGGTCTTGCTTGGCTTGGTAAACTTTTTAGGAGGATTGGACTTTCTGAGAGGATTTGCAACCGAAATGGGGCCATTTGATAACGTTTGGGCGGCATCATCTAAACTAATGTTGTTGATTACTGGGTTAGGCTTCTGCATTCTATGCGTTAAGTCTTTTATGCATGCGCGCTCGAAACTCGACTCTTAATAGTTAAACGCGTTTTTCTGGTTGCGTAAAATCAGTTCGCTAAAAGACCTTGTCTATAGCAATCGGCTTACCCAATTTAACGAAATCTATTCACAAAAAACCCCGCCATGAATGGCGGGTTTTTTCATCAGCTTCGCGAGGTAGAGGAGCTACATCATACCGCCCATGCCGCCCATGCCGCCCATACCGCCCATATCTCCCATTCCAGGAGGCGGGCCTCCAGCCGCATTGTCCTCAGGTAGCTCGGCCACCATGGCCTCAGTGGTAAGCATCAAGCCTGCTATCGACGCTGCCGCCTGCAAAGCAGTCCGTGTCACTTTGGCTGGATCGAGAATACCCATGCTTATCATGTCTCCATAGTCTCCAGTTGAAGCGTTGTACCCAAAGTTGCCATCGCCTTGTTTTACTTTATCGACCACTACAGATCCTTCTTCCCCAGCATTTTCAACAATCTGACGCAAAGGAGCCTCCATGGCCCGTCGAGCGATTGCGACACCGGTAGTCTGATCATCGTTGTCTCCAACGAGATCTTCTACTTTTTGGAGCGCCCGAATCAAGGCAACGCCTCCACCCGCCACAACGCCCTCTTCTACAGCAGCCCTCGTAGCATGGAGTGCATCTTCCACTCTAGCCTTCTTCTCCTTCATTTCAACTTCAGTGGCTGCCCCTACTTTAATTACAGCAACGCCACCAGCCAATTTAGCCACGCGCTCCTGAAGCTTTTCACGATCATAGTCAGAACTAGTTTCCTCAATCTGCGCGCGAATTTGCTTGACCCTTGCCTCAATATTACCAGTGTCACCTGCGCCATCCACGATCGTTGTATTTTCCTTAGTCATAGTAACCCGCTTAGCGGTGCCCAAATGCTCCAGAGTTGCGCCCTCCAAATCAAGCCCTACCTCTTCGGATATAACAGTACCCCCAGTAAGAATCGCAATATCCTCCAGCATCGCTTTCCTGCGATCGCCGAATCCTGGAGCCTTACAGGCAGATACCTTTACTATTCCACGCAAATTATTAACAACCAGAGTGGCTAAAGCCTCTCCTTCAACATCCTCTGCTATTATCATCAATGGTTTTCCAGCCTTGGCCACCGACTCCAATAATGGTAATAACTCACGAATATTTGAGATCTTCTTGTCTACCAAAAGGATAAGTGGACTCTCCTGCTCAGTACTCATGTTCTCTTGGTTATTGACAAAGTAGGGGGAAAGATATCCGCGATCAAACTGCATCCCCTCTACGATATCCAACTCATTTTCGAGCCCCGAGCCTTCCTCCACAGTTATGACCCCTTCTTTACCTACCTTCTCCATGGCCTCGGCAATTATGTCGCCGACCAACGTATCGCTGTTAGCAGATATAGTTCCCACTTGAGCGATTTCCTTTGTTTCGGAACATGGCCGAGCAACAGCAGCGATCTCAGCCACTGAAGCAACGACTGCCTTGTCGATGCCTCGCTTGAGATCCATTGGATTCATGCCTGCTGCCACCGACTTCAGACCTTCGGTGATTATGGTCTGCGCCAAAACGGTCGCTGTGGTTGTGCCATCTCCCGCATCGTCTGATGCTCTGGATGCCACCTCCTTCACCATCTGAGCTCCCATGTTTTGGAGCTTGTCCTTGAGTTCGATTTCTTTAGCTACAGAAACCCCGTCTTTTGTTACGGTCGGAGCACCGAAGGCCTTGTCGAGTATAACATTTCGTCCTTTGGGACCTAACGTTACCTTAACCGCATTGGCCAGAACATTGACTCCCTCGAGCATGTCTTGACGCGCATTGTCGCCGAATTTCACTTGTTTAGCTGTCATGATTTTTTCCTTTAGAAATACAGTTTTGCCAAAAATTCTTAAATTTTTAAGCCTCTACCACGGCTTTAATATCCGATTCACTGAGGATAACTAGTTCTTCCCCGTCCACGTCAATGGTGTCGCTACCCGCGTACTTTCCAAAAACGACTGTATCCCCAACATTAACATCCACAGCACGCGATTCTCCGTTATCAAGAATACGCCCCGATCCAACGGCAACGACTTCTCCTTGGTTGGGTTTTTCCTGTGCTGACCCAGGCAAAACAATGCCGCCGGCTGATGTTTCTTCTTCTTCCTGCCTACGAACGATAACTCGATCGTGTAATGGGCGAATTTTCATACCTAAAATCTCCATTCTTATAACTATAAAAGTGGTTTAGTTCATGCGTTCGATAGTTATTTCTTAAAACACTCTTTCGCAATCGTAAGGTATGTGGAGGCGTACTTAACCATTTTCAAGCCCCCAAAGAGTTTTTTTTTGACATCGACGCTTTACAAATACACCAATCATGATGAGGTTGTCTTAATTCTGCGCATCTTCAAGGTTTTCGATTTCGCCAGCAACAGTGGTCCCCGAGGCACCCCGCTCATATATAGATCTCGCCCCATCCTTTTTTTTGCCTGACCAACAGGAAAAATCGGCAAAAATTCGTTTCTTTATCCCCTGAGAAAATTTATAGCGTATCTTCGGTACGAGCAAGAGGAATCCCATAGAGTCCGTACAAAATCCTGGAGCACACAATAATATCCCGGAAATAATGAGCATTAATCCTGAGAAAAGTTCTTCCGCAGGCAACTGTCCTTGAGTCAGTTTTCTCTTGACTAACCAAAGTATTTCAGTGCCCTGAACCCTTATAATAATGCCTCCAATTACGGCGGTTGCCAAGACAAGGCCGATAGTGTTTAAAGCCCCGAAATAAGAACCTACAGAAATCAACAACAATATCTCCGCAAAAGGCGCCATCAAAAATAAAATGGTAAAAAAGTACATGAACTTGGATTCTCCTTTGCCGAAAAATATACTCTTTTTGTTGATTTTGTTCCATTTCGATTAAAGTTATTGAAAGCCTGCAATCTGTGAGAGACTGTCAACCTGATAAAGAATGCAAATATGGGGAATAAGCCGACTATGCAGACCAATTGTAATGATAAGCAACCGAGTTGGCGCGATGCGATCGCAGTATTTCTTCGAAGAAAGGTTATAACCATGATATTTCTTGGTTTTTCTGCCGGATTACCCTACCTATTGGTCTTCTCGACACTCTCCGCTTGGTTATCCGAAGCTGGCGTCCAACGTTCTGCAATCGGGTTTTTTAGTTGGGTAGGGATTACTTTCTCTATCAAGGTGCTTTGGGCACCAGTCTTAGACAACCTTGCGATACCTTGGATAACAAGATTTTTGGGGCAACGGAGATCTTGGATGCTAACAGCTCAGTTGGGCCTTCTAGTCGGGTTATTCTCCATGTCCACTCTGGACCCAGGCAGCCAAATATGGAGCCTAGCTTTACTGGCGACATTCGTTGCTTTTTGTTCAGCAACGCAGGATATTTGTATTGACGCATATCGAATTGAAGCCGCGCCGCGGGAACTACAAGCGGCTATGGCTGCAACTTATATCTTTGGCTACCGCTTGGCACTCCTAGCCTCTGGTGCAGGAGTCTTCTATATTGCCGACCTACATGACTGGGAGCTAGCTTATCAGTTGATGGCGCTATTGATGCTGGTAGGCATAGTGACCACAGGGTTTATTAGTGAACCGTCATCCGTTAAGAGTGTTCGATGGGGGCCTCTGGAGATCAGCCTATTAGGGCACTTAAGCACTAAGCGAAATGCACTTACTGCCAAATTGGATCGTGCGATGGTTCTGGCGTACGCTCCATTCTACTCTTTTTTCAAAGAGTATAGAGGACATGCAGCTATTCTTCTTCTTTTCATAGGTGTATTTCGTATCAGTGATATCACTATGGGCGTAATGGCAAATCCTTTTTACCTCGAACTTGGGTTTACTAAAACACAAATCGCTGGCATAGCAAAGGTTTTCGGGTTTTTGATGACAATTCTTGGGTCTGCTTTGGGAGGTATTTTGGTCGTCAAAATGGGGATCATGAGCCCACTTTTGATAACAGCGATCTTGGTCATGATTACGAATTTATTATTCTCTGTACTTGCGCTTATGGGCCCTGATCTTAACTGGCTAGCACTGGTGATTGGCGCAGATAACTTAGCTGGCGGAATGTCTAATGTTGTTTTTATTGCTTTCTTATCCAGCTTGGTGAATCAGACCTACACAGCGACCCAATATGCTTTGTTTAGTTCAATTATGACTCTGCCAGGAAAATTTGCAGGCGGCTTCTCCGGTTTGATTGTTGATGCGGTGGGGTACCCAATATTTTTCGTTTATGCAGCTTTCATAGGACTACCTGCCATACTATTAATACGGTATTTTACAAGAAATAAACTCCTTAGCATTGCCTAGTTAAAAAGCATCGTCACCTTTTAATAAGGTTAAGTATCTTTTCCAGTCGAAGGAACCGCCGGGATCTGTTTTTCGGCCAGGAGAAATATCGCTGTGACCGACAATCCGATCCAAAGTGATCAGAGGGAAGAAAGATTGTAGTTGTCTTGTCAGAAACCCCAATCGAGAGTATTGGATCTCTGTATAAGGGATATGATCAGCGCCTTGAAGTTCAATTCCTATTGAGAAATCATTACAACAGGTTCTATTGTCAAAACTTGATTCCCCTGCGTGCCAAGCCCGGCGATTAAACGGGACATATTGAGTAATTATGCCCTCTCGGTCTATGTATAAATGAGCGGAGACTCGAAGATGGCCGATCTCTTCGAAGTAAGGATGAAATGACGGATTTAGACAGTTTGTAAAAAGTTGGTCCACATAGTTTCCTGCAAACTCATTTGGCGGCAGACTGATGTTGTGAATCACCAATAGACTTATTTCTGTGTCATCCGGCCGTTGGTCAGCATTTGGTGATTCGATTCTGCGGTGAACGTCCATCCAGCCATTGTCAAGTCCTTTAATCATATGGAATCAGTGCTCGATATTTTAAATTAAAATTATACAGCCTCCCCCGATAAATGCGTGCCCGATTAGTTGGAGATGTACTGACATAATTTCAATGATACCAATGAATCGTAATATGCCCAAAACATGACAGAATATAATGATTTTAATTTTCCTTTTTTATACGGTTCAAAAATGATGTCGTTACTCGATCCATAATTTCGGTCAATACTGTTAGAATTATATTCAGCGATTTCTTGTGACCACTTGTTAAACCTAAACCGCCTTTCAATATCATTTTAACACCAGAGGTAGGAAGACTGAGAAATGACGAAGTTTAAAGTGACACCATCAACTGCGCTCGATATTGTGGAATGTGTGTCTCGAGCACTTCAAGAAGATGTTGGAGATGGAGACATTACTGGTGCCCTAATTTCTTTGGAGCAGATAGCAACTGCTCACATTACTGCTTTGCAACCGGCAGTTATATGTGGCATCCCTTGGGCAGAAGAAGTCTTCAATCAACTAGAGGGAGATGTAAGTACAAATTGGCTAATTAACGAAGGCCAGGAAGTCAGGACAGGCGATGTAGTCGCTGTTCTATCTGGAAGTGCGCGATCACTCTTAACTGGAGAGAGGACTGCTCTAAACTTTTTACAAACGCTATCTGGCACAGCAACATGTGCACGGCGATATAGTTCAAAGATCCAAGATTCTAGCGTCCGCTTATTAGATACCCGAAAAACCATACCTGGGCTTCGGAAAGCGCAAAAATATGCGGTTCGCATCGGTGGTTGTTCTAATCACAGAATGGGGCTCTACGATTCATTTTTGATTAAAGAAAATCATATCCTGGCTTGCGGAGGAATTGCAAAAGCAATCCAAAAAGCTAGGGATATCGACAAAGAAAAAATAGTGGAGGTGGAAGTTGAAAATATGAAAGAATTCAAAGAAGCCTTGGAGGCAGGAGCAGACATCATAATGCTTGACAACTTCTCGTTCGAAGACATGCTGCGATTAAAAAAAATCGAAAGAGGCCGAACTAAAATAGAGATTTCCGGTGGAGTAACTGATGAGTTGTTGAACAAGTATCAAAGCTTGCCTGTAGATTTTATATCGTCGGGAAGCCTAACCAAACATTTGGAGGCGATCGATTTATCGATGAGATTCCTTGATTGATGTAACCTTCAGATCAAATCAATTAAATAGGCACCCTCTTAGGCCGATAGTTTAAGAAATACTTTTAGAAAAGGAAAAACTGCTGCAAATCGAGACAAAAAGTAATCAGAGTAACTTTTTCTATGGATCTTCCAGAAAATATATTGACATTATTGGGAGTTTTGCTGGGCTTAACCTTTGGAAGCTTCCTGAACGTGGTAATAATGCGACTGCCGATTCAATTGAATTTCCGATGGCGAACGGAATGCCGAGATTATCTCGATATTGAAGATCAAGACGATTTACGAGCGCCTCTAAATATAATCTATCCAAGATCCCATTGCTTTAGTTGTAAACAAAGTCTTCCTTTTTTACAAAATATCCCCGTTCTTAGTTTCGTTGCGATAGGAGGCCGATGCGCCAATTGTTCGGCGTTTATTTCACGGCAATATCCGATCGTTGAAATTCTCGGTGCTGTCACTACAACAACAGCATTATTGAATTTTGGAATAACTTTTTCAGCAGCAGGTGCCATAATCTTTTCATATTGCCTCATAGTGCTTGCCTTCATCGACCTCCGAGAAAAGTTATTGCCGGATCAGGTCACTTTGCCCCTTCTATGGCTTGGTCTGATTATAAACACCGGTAGTACTTTTACCTCTCCGCAGGGTGCAGTTCTGGGAGCCACCTTTGGATACCTTGGGCTTTGGTCAATCTATTGGGCCTTTAAATTGATCACTGGCAAAGAAGGGATGGGTTATGGTGACTTTAAGTTCCTTGCCGCGTTGGGTGCTTGGCTTGGCTGGCACCTGTTACCACTTACTTTGCTGATTGCCAGTTCTATAGCTCTTATTGCCGCAGTTATCGGGATTATTCTAAAACGACTTGATAGTGGGCAAACGATTGCTTTCGGGCCCTACCTTGCTATAGCTGGTTATCTCGTGTTCTATCTGGGAGATAGCATGATTGAGGTATATTTAAGATTATCTAGCTTTTGAGGTTATAATCGGACGACATTATCAAAAAACAGAGTGCTATAGAGTCCATAAAGGTGTCGACTAAACCATACATTGTTGGTTTGACAGGTGGGATTGGCAGTGGAAAAAGCACTGTAGCCAGAGCGTTTATTGACTTGGGAATTGAGGTGGTGGATGCAGATCATGCATCGAGAAAAATTGTAGAACGCGGTAAGCCTGCCCTAAAGTTCATTGCGGACCGCTTTGGTGGTAGGGTTATCAAGAAGGATGGGGGGCTAAATCGCGCTGCTATGCGCAAAATCATCTTCTCTCAACCGGAAGAAAAATTCTGGTTGGAAAGCCTGCTCCATCCCCTTATCGCAGAGTGGATAGTAGACAAAATCCGTTCCGCGACAAGTGCTTATGTAATGCTTGAATCACCTCTTCTTATGGAGACACAGCAACACAAATTGGTAGACTCTCTTTTATTAGTAGATGTACCTGAGGAGCTGCAATTAAAGCGGGCTTCCGAGCGGGACCATCAAAGTTTGGAGAATATTCAGTCAATAATTAAAACTCAAATGAAACGCAGCGAAAAATTAAATCGAGCTACTTATATTTTTGATAACACATTGCCGAAGTCATCGATTCCGTCGCGAGTTGCAACTTTTCATGAAACTTTTCTGAGTTTAGCTAGTGGCAAAAATTAGAGAGAAGCTGTCGCCGAAAATTCGAGACGCATTGACCAAAATCCACTGCACAACTTGCATGTTGTGTGTCAGTGGTAAAGAGACTAGGTCCGAAAACCTATTTCTTCATCCGCCACCAACAGCCCGCCTTTCGGCCGGTGGATGCTGGGAAATGAAATCTATTCCAAAGACTACGTAAACGCTATGAAATAGGAAGAGACTAAAGGAATTCATATTTTGCAAAGTGCTAAATAAAAATGCGTACAAAGATCTATAAATCTAAGAAAGAATTCCTTGCTAGAGTCAATCGAGATGACAATGGCGTGAGCGAGGCCTTTGCAAAGGCTCATCCAGATTATGAGTCTCTAAACTTCAATAACCGCGGTTGCTGGGATTGCTTCGGGTGCTCCAACTGTGTCCTCTGTAGTAATTGCACAGATTGCTTCGCTTGCCAAAATTGTAATCTTTGCAGCAAATGTTATAACTGCGCCAATTGTCAAGATTGTGAAAACTGTTACAACTGTATCAACTGTGATGGGTCAAATAATTGTAACAATTGTATTGATTGCGCCGATTCGATCAATTGTTATGATTGCAATAACTGTTATGCCTGCACTGATTGTATTACATGCTTGGGCTGCGATAGTTGTCAAAACTGCAGCTTTTGCAATAATTGTAACCAATGTAGCGACTGCAACTATACTAATGAAGGTTACCATCGCAAGAGTATTTCATTGCGGCAGATGGCGCCTAGCACAGATGACTATAAGGATTCTTCAGTCATTAATGGGTTGAAGAAAAAGGGTTTTCAGAACTTCGAAGAATTGGCAGAGTCAACCGGGGAATCGGCACAACTACTCAAGAATTGGAGTATATTTCATCCTAGGCGTTTTGCACTTATACTAGCCGGAGCCGGCGCAAAAGTCACTTGAGAAACTGAAGCGGTTACCAATATTTGGCAAAAGGCTCAATCGGAAACCGATGGCCTAGCTTCGTTAAGAAGTTTTCTGAGAATAGGATAATTAGCCTCAGGAAAGGAAAACTCGGATTCTGGACCTATGGCTCTATCTACTGATATCCATGTTTGGCGCTGGCCCTCAGCAGCCTGAGCGCGCCCACGGTAATTAGTTACACTAAATACTTCCAAATAGACATTTAAGTCTTCATAATCATGAAAAATATCCATGTAGTGCTCCATTTCAATCACCTCAACAGAAATTTCTTCGCGCAGCTCCCTGCAGATCGCTTGCCGAGAACTCTCGCCCAGTTCAACTTTCCCACCCGGGAATTCCCAAAGCCCTCCTTTATGTTTTTTTCGATCACGAAGGGTGATTAAAATGCGTCCTTGGCTGTCCCTAAGAATGCCAATCACAACATGCAAGCGGCTGACCATGAATACGCCTCAAACTTTCTCTCTCAAGTCCTATAATCAGCGTTAATTCGGACATACTCATGGCCAAGGTCTGTCGTCCAGACTGTCTGACTAACATCTCCTCGATCCAATAGTATTTTTATTTCAATATCCTCTGTTTGCATTGCAATCGATCCTGCCTCTTCAGAGTAGTCTGCTGACCGTTGGCCCTGATGCACGACTAACGTATCATTTATATATATATCCACTTTTTCCATATCCAGATGAGTAATCTCAGCACGACCAATCGCAGCCATGATTCTTCCCCAATTTGCATCCGAAGCGCCAAGCGCTGTCTTGACCAGCGGAGACTCAGCCACTGTGTATGCCACTTCAAGCGCTTCATCAAGATTTAGAGCATTTGCCACAACTATAGTCACAAACTTTGCTGCGCCCTCCCCATCTCTGATACAGGCTTGTGCAAGTTCCACACAAACCGATTCGAGATTCGCTTGAAACTGGCTAAAATTCAGCTCATCTACTACGACTCCAGAATGTCCTGTGGCGACCAGAACGAGGGCATCATTCGTCGAAGTGTCGCCATCCACGGTAATTCTATTGAAACTCTTGTTTGCTGCAAGAGTCAGGGCCCTATGCAACAACTCATTATCAATACTTGCGTCTGTGGCAATGAAAGAGAGCATCGTGGCCATATTGGGCTTTATCATGCCCGATCCTTTTGCAATTCCTGTCAGCGTTATGTGTGTCTCAGGAGAGGTGGTAACTTCTGAAGTGCCGGCATGATATGAGGGTATGGCAAATCGTTTACTAGATGCTTTTGGTCTCGTATCTGTGGTGAGGATGGACCAAGCTGCAGCTTCCCAACCATCCTCATTTAGTGCCTCAATTGCACTCGGAAGCGCATCTAAAATAAGTTGTGTCGGCAGGTATTCCCCAATGACTCCCGTAGAGAAGGGAAGAACTTTGTCTGCATCAACTTCGGTCAATTCGGCTATTTTGGCACAAGTCATTTGTGCATCGCGTATTCCTCGAGCGCCAGTACCAGCATTGGCATTACCCGTATTCACCACAAGATAACGCGGCACATGCTTTGCCAGAGAGTTTCTTGCAACTTCGATAGGGGCGGCGCAGAAGGCATTCTTGGTAAACAACGCTGCTACCGCCGAATTCTCTGCTATTTGCATAACAACGAGATCATTACGAGAAATCTCTTTGATCCCTGCAGAAGCCGTGCCTAACTTGAAACCTGACACCGGATATATCTTAGGGAAAGAATCAAATCCGGTAGCCACTATCCAATCCCGAGTAAAACTGGTTTGGTTGAAATATTTTAGTCATCTTGTAACATTAAATCCCTAGCCTATAGAATCTTGCCGCAGCAATGCTTGAATTTTTTTCCAGACCCGCATGAGCAAGGCTCATTTCGTCCCATTTTATTGCCATGCCTTCTAATTGGTTGATTTTTGGTGCTAGTAGATTGACTGTTTTCCTGCCGTTCTCCTTCAACTGCCTCGACTTTTGCATGAGAGTATGCTCGATTACCCTGTTCATCTCGGCGCTTTTTTTCGAGCCTTGACACATCATCTTGGGATGATATCTGGACATTATTGAGGAAACGAATAGTTTCATATTTAACATTGTCCAGCAGCTCTTCAAATAGAGAAAATGATTCACGCTTATACTCTTGTTTTGGATTTTTTTGCGCATATGCGCGCAGGCCAATGCTTTGCCGCAACTGATCCATATTCGATAAATGTTCTTTCCATAAATTATCAAGAACATGAAGCATTATCTGTCTCTCAACATCCTGCAAATAGTCTCCGACATGCCCATGTCGAGTCTCATAAGCTTGTTGCACGAGATCTACAATACGCTCCCTAACCCCGACTTCGCCTAGTCGATTATCCTCATCTAGCCACGGTGATACAGCTATCTCAATATCGAAATCTGCTGCCAATTTACGTTCCAAGCCCTCTATATCCCATTGTTCATCCAAACTACCGGGCATGATATGTTCATCAATCAAGCGGTTCACAACATCGGCGCGGATTTGGGTAATGATTTCCGATATATTGTCATCGGCAAGAAGGTCATTTCGTTGTTGATATATGACTTGACGCTGGTCATTTGCGACATCATCATATTCGAGCAAATGCTTACGAATATCAAAATTGCGACCCTCAACTTTTCGTTGCGCTTTAACTATTGCATTGGTAACCATACGGTGCTCTATTGCTTCGCCGTATTCCATTCCCATAGACCGCATCATATTCTTTACTCGTTCTGAGGCGAAAAGACGCATTAGAGAATCTTCCAGTGACAAATAAAATCGAGATACACCCGGGTCTCCCTGCCGACCACAACGACCTCGCAATTGATTGTCGATACGACGCGACTCATGACGCTCAGTAGCAATGATATGCAAACCCCCAGCCGCTATGACTCCTCGTTGACGCTCTGTCCATGCCTCGCGACAAGCTTTAACCTCTTCAGGTGATCCATCTTTCAAGGCTTTTAATTCAACCTCCAGGTTGCCACCCAACACAATATCGGTCCCACGGCCTGCCATATTGGTTGCGATAGTCACGGAGCCTGGACGACCAGCATCAACAATAATGCTCGCCTCGCGTTCATGCTGCTTGGCATTTAAAACATTGTGCTTGATACCCTCTTTGCGGAGCATTCCAGACAATAACTCTGATGTCTCTACAGAAGCAGTGCCTACTAGCACAGGTGCCCCTTTGCTGACGGTACTTCGAACATCATCAATCACTGCCTCAAATTTTTCCTTTTGGGTCAAAAATATTAGATCATTCAAGTCTGTCCTGTTGACAGTAACATTAGTTGGTATGACAACCACATCCAGCCCATAAATCTGTTTAAATTCGAAAGCTTCAGTATCTGCAGTGCCAGTCATGCCCGCCAATTTTTCATATAACCTAAAATAGTTTTGGAAAGTCGTAGAAGCAAGCGTTTGGCTCTCCTGTTGGATAGCCAAGCCTTCTTTTGCTTCGATGGCCTGGTGCAGTCCTTCAGATAATCTTCTCCCCGGCATCGTTCTTCCGGTATGTTCATCGATTAAGACAACCTGCCCATCTTGCACAATGTATTCAACATCTGTGTTAAATAAGTAATGTGCGCGCAGAGCTGAGGATACGTGATGCAATAGCCCTAAATTAGATGCTTGATATAGACTTTCTTCATCACTGAGTAACTTGGCTTTTACCAAAGCGGCCTCTACATTTAAATGACCGTCTTCTGTAAGCTCAACATGGCGAAGCTTCTCGTCTACCACAAAATCCCCCAATCCCGAATCTCCAACCATGACTAGATCGCGGATTAAACTATTTATGGTTTTATATAATTTCGAGCTGTCCTGTGCTGCGCCTGAGATAATCAGTGGGGTACGTGCTTCGTCGATTAAAATAGAATCAACTTCATCCACGATTGCAAAATGAGAAGAACGTTGGGTTTTTTCCTCTAACCGCAGACACATATTATCGCGCAAATAATCAAAACCAAATTCATTATTGGTACCATAAGTAACATCTGCGCTATATGCCTGCTGTCTTGAGCATGGCTGGAGTTTATTTCTGCTATTAAGTGCGATAAAAAAAGAATTAGGTTGATCAGACGCTTGGAAGGATTGCACAACTCCCAGTGATAGGCCAAGTCCTGTATATAAAGGCCCCATCCATTCCGCGTCTCGCTTAGCCAGGTAATCATTGACCGTAACAATATGAACGCCTTTACCAGGAATTGCATTTAGGTACGCCGCAAGAGTTGCAACTAGTGTTTTACCCTCTCCAGTGCGCATCTCGGCAATTCGCCCCTCATGCAGCGTTATACCTCCAATCAATTGAACATCGAAATGCCTCATACCAAGCGAACGTGTCGCAACTTCTCGAACATTGGCAAAAGCCTCTGGCAAAATTTGTTCAAGGCTTTCTCCATTCCGGTATCTTGCTCGAAAATGTTGGGTCTTTTCGCTTAACTCAAGATCACTCAAGCCTTGGAAGTCCTTTCCATAAATATTTATAGTCTCGACGATCTTATTTATTCTGCGGAGCTCACGCGAATTTTTACTCCCCAAAACTTTTTTCAGCAAATTAAAAAACATTAGAATGATTCGGAAGAAATTAGTAAATGAGAATTAGGTATACTCGTTTGATAGCATTAATGCTGAGATATCTAGTTGACAGTTCGCCTAATATAGGTTGCAGGATTAACGGTACGTCCATCTTTGTATACCTCAAAATGGACATGCGGACCGGTTGAACGACCCGTATTTCCCATGCTTGCAATAACATCGCCTCGCTTAACAAGCATCCCCACCTTTGCCAAATTTTCTCTATTATGCGCATATCGCGTTAGATAACCATCACTGTGGTTAATTTCAATCATCTTACCATACCCTTTTTTGGTTCCAGACCAAACAACCACGCCTGAAGCAACAGCTATAATATCCGATCCCTCGCGTCCAGCGAAATCTACTCCATTGTGCCAACTCTTCCGGCCATGGAAGGGATCTGTACGCATACCGTATTCGGACGATAACCATCCTTTGACAATAGGCCGTCCAGCGACCACACTTTCAGTTCTAAGTCGGTTATCAGACATCATCGATTGCAACACAGACAACTGCGCTTCTCTATCGCCCAAATTATTTTCAAGAGATTCGAAAATCAGCTCTATCTCCTCTTGAGGCGATATGGGACCTGATAGCTCAGACATCATCGTCTTTTCCGGCCCCCCTAGACCAGCGGACGCGGAGAAATCGAATTCTCCCCCCTGTAGATTTGCGATCTGTGTTAGTTGCTCGCCGAGCGCATCCAATCTCACCAACCTAGAACGCATCTGCGCTAGTTTAATAGTCATAGCTGATAACGTTTGTTCAACTTCTTCTCGACCGACCGCAACATTATCGCTTTGCAATCTTATTTGTTCTTGAATCTCTCCGGCTGTGTTTTCAAAAACCACTTGCCAGTGAAGATCTGAAATCTTATAGCCAAAGAAAGCTCCAAATCCAACAGATAAAATCAGTAACGCCGATAATAGTAGAGTTGTCATCCAACCTGTGAAGCTAATCGTCCGGTTGTTACTGGTGACACTTGGAAGCAAAATTATTTTCAAAGAATTGTCCTTCGCTTTTCCGCTTAGTCTAACAAACTATAGTTAATGGGGACAGCGTCTGGATTATTTTCAAAAGTGACATACTCCCATGCATCCGTTCGTGCAATTAATTCACGTAAAGATGCATTATTAATCCCATGTCCAGATTTATATGCGTCAAACTGACAAATTAAGCTATTTCCAAGCAGGTACAAATCTCCTATCGCATCCAGAATCTTATGCTTAACAAACTCATCGTGGTATCTTAGCCCTCCCTCGTTCAATATTTCATCTTTGTCAACCACAATTGCGTTATTCAGACTGCCTCCCCGAACGAGCCCCATAGATTTAAGATAATCGTATTCATGCATAAATCCGAAAGTACGCGCTCTACTGACATCCCTAACAAATACCTCAGTCGAAAAATCCACACTCGCACTTGTCGCTTGGCTCTCAAATACAGGATGATCATAATCAATATCAAAGTTTAATTTAAATCCATTAAAAGGCTTAAAAGTGACAGTCTTTCCGTCTTTTTCAAATGTGACGTCCTTTTTGACTCGCACGAATTTTTTCGTTCCTTTCTGCTCACGCAATCCTGCACATTGCAATAAAAATACAAAGGGTGCTGCACTGCCATCCATTATAGGGATTTCAGAAGCCGATACATCGATCCGAACATTATCTATACCTAGACCTGCAAGCGCGGATAATAAATGTTCGACTGTGGAGACTTTAACGTCTCCCTTGACTAGAGTGGTTGAAAGTTGGGTTTCTCCGACATTCTCAGCACGAGCTTCTATCTCAACAACGGGATGTAAGTCTGTGCGACGGAATACAATACCCGTGTCATTATCGGCTGGGTGTATGGCAAGGTAAACCTTTTGACCCGAATGAAGCCCGACACCCGATGCACGAATCATATTTTTCAAAGTTCTTTGCTTAATCATCAATATTTCGGCCAAAGCAAAACTCACCGAGTGTATCAGACATAGTTTCGGTCGCCAAGATCTTTGGTATAAATGACCCTGGCGACAAGAGGCTAATTAGAAGAACATACTAAGTTCTAATCCGCCTGTTTCCTCAAGAAAGCAGGGACATCTAAAAAGTCATGCTCTGGAGCTGCGGTTGCATCAACTTGCTGCGCTAATTGTCCCATTTTTGCGGTGGTAGGCCGACGCTTTACTGCTGGCTCATTTCCCAAACTATCATAATCTGGCCTCCCATCTATTGGCTTAAAATCATGAGAAACAAGACCACGAGGACCTGTCTTCGCCGCTGGGAATTCCAGACCAGTTGCAACCACCGTGACCCGCAACTGGTCCGAAGCTTCTGTGTCAAAAACACTACCAACAATGATGGTTGCATTCTCATCAGAAAACGATCGAACCGTATTCCCAACCTCCTCAAATTCGCCTAATGTTAGGTCATAACCACTTGTAATGTTGACCAAGATACCCTTAGCACCTTGAAGATTGACGTCTTCAAGAAGTGGACATTTGATTGCACCTTCCGCCGCTGCAGTGGCTCGATCAGCACCACTTCCTTCACCTGTTCCCATCATAGCCATGCCCATTTCAGCCATTACTGTCCTGACATCAGCAAAATCCACGTTTATCAGCCCATCCAATAGGATCAAATCAGTGATTCCTTGAACTGCGCCATAGAGCACATCGTTTGCTCTCTCGAATGCGCCAATTACTGTCATATCTTTTCCAAGCACCTGCAATAACCTTTCGTTCGGCACGATAATTAGAGAATCAACATGATCTTTCAACTTAGAGATGCCTTCGTCAGCCACAGCCATGCGTTTTGCCCCTTCAAACGAGAAAGGTCTTGTAACCACTCCGACTGTGAGGATACCCATCTGTTTCGCTACCTCAGCAATTACTGGTGCACCTCCGGTTCCTGTTCCACCACCCATACCAGCAGTTATGAAAACCATATCTGCCCCCTCTAGAGCCTGAGAAATTCGATCTTTGTCCTCTACAGCCGCCTGCCGACCGACTTCTGGATTGGCGCCAGCCCCCAAGCCTTTTGTGAGGTTTTCACCAATTTGGAGAATAGTAGCGTCCTCCAATCCACTAAGCGATTGAGCATCAGTATTGGCACAAATAAAATCTACACCATCAATACTACTTTGCATCATATGACGAACGGCGTTCCCACCACCTCCACCTACTCCAACCACTTTAATATCTGCATTTTTCGGTATGGTATCTACTAGTTCAAACATAACTTTCCCCTTTTGCGCCTTTAAAATTAAACGTTCAATCGTGCAGCAGCACGATTCAATCATCATCTCGAAAAAATTTTGTAATACTATTGAAAAATCCTTTATCCTGATTTTTCAAAAACCTTGTATCAGACATATGCTGCTGTTCATGCGCTCCGAAATGGAGCAAGCCAACCCCGGTCGAGTAAATCGGGTTATTCACAATATCAGATAACCCGTTTACCTTTGCTGGCGACCCAACCCTTACTGGCAAATGAAAAATTTCCTCCGCAAGTTCAACCACTCCCTGCATTTTGGATGTGCCTCCCGTCAAAACAATACCTGCCGCCAGTTGTTCTTCAAATCCGCTACGACGCAAATCCTCTAAAATCAATTTGAATAACTCCTCATATCGAGGCTCAACGACTTCTGCCAATGACTGTCTTGACATATCTCGCGGTTCTCGATCTCCAACACTTGGAACCTTTACAGTTTCTTCAGGTCGCGCTAGTTTTGCCAGCGCACAGGCATATTTGATCTTTAGCTCCTCAGCATGCGCCGTCGGCGTTCGCAGTAAAGTAGCTATATCATTGGTAACTTGATCACCCGCGATTGGAATTACACCGGTATGATGAATGGCGCCCTCTTTGAAAACTGCTATATCTGAGGTGCCACCCCCAATATCGATTAGAGCCACACCTAGATATTTTTCATCGTCAGTAAGGACCGCATAGCTTGAGGCCAACTGCTCCAAAATCATCTCATCTACTTCGAGACCACAACGACGAATACATTTTTTTATGTTCTGCCCGGCATTTACTGCGCCAGTGACAAGATGAACTTTAGATTCCAATCGCACACCTGACATGCCCTGTGGTTTTTGTATTCCCTCTTGATCATCAATGATAAATTCTTTGGGTAGCACATGGAGAATCTCTTGATCAGCGGGAATCGCCACAGCCTTTGCGGCGTCAATTACCCTTTCTATATCGAGTGGTTGCACCTCCCGCTCCCGAATGGCAACAATACCATGGGAATTCATACTCCGAATATGGCTTCCAGCAATTCCCACAAAAACAGAACTGATGGAACAACCAGCCATCAGTTCAGCCTCCTCTATCGCGCGCTGAATAGAATTCACTGTTGCCTCAATATTGACCACTACTCCCTTTTTTAATCCTGATGACGGATGCATGCCAGTGCCGATAATCTCAATGGCGCCAGCTGGGTTAATAACTCCCACGATTGCCACGACCTTCGAAGTGCCAATATCCAATCCAACCAAAATATTTTCATCATCTGAACTATCCATAATTTCTTCCTCTTAAACAGGCCATTGGCCAAAACTAACCGTCTGAATGAATGAAACGGTTATAGTCTCTGATTCATCGAAAGACTCACTTTTCCAGCTGACCGCAAGACCATTGGGATATCGCAAATCTACGCGTCTAATTAGTTGACGCTTGGTGCCAAGCCCAAAATCCCATGCCAAAGCAAATCGTCGCATCCTCTGTAATATTTGGTTTCGCCCGATGATCAATTCAAAACCTTCTGAGGTAGATATGGACCATAGTCCATCTACATCGCAGATCAGACGCTCAATGGTTAGACCAGTGGGCGCGATTTGTAGTGTTAAAGCTTGATACTGCCGCATCATTTTTTCTGAGGAAACAAAAGGTGATTCCAACTCAGGTAAGTTTCTCAATGACCTAGCATATTCCATTTCCAATTTTTTACCTTGGTAATTCAAAAACGCTTCCTTACCCCAACGAGCTATGGGAATCTCTTCGGATACATCAGCTAAGAGTGTGGAAGGCCATTGTCGAGTAAGCTTTACCTGCCTAATCCAAGGATGTGCTTCGATTGTTTGCTTAATTTCGCTCAAATCTAGCGATAGAAATCCCCCTTGAATCGCGTCTGTCAAAAGACTAATCAAAATCTGCTGATCGAGATGGCTAAACTTCCCGCTAACCACAACATTGGTCAGAGGCTTATCTATATTTCTGATAACCGCTCCCGTCACCAAAACACCTGTAGTCAGGAACACGAGTAAGAGCATTTTTTTAACGGGCCTCATTAGTTCCTGAACTTCTATCTTGGCTGGGACCATTTTTCTTCTCGGCTTTTTTTGATTGCGTTTTGCCATTTATAAGGATGCCTCGATAATCTTTAATACCAACTGATCAAATGATATATCAGCCGAATTTGCTGCTTTGGGAACCAAGCTATGTGATGTCATACCAGGTACTGTATTGACCTCAAGCAAGCAAAACGCGCCATTTTCATCTGTCATAACATCTACTCGACCCCAGCCCCGACAACCGAGACTTTTGAAAGCATTCATGCATAGATCTAGCAATTCACGTTCGCGGTTTTTGGATAAACCACTTGGACAATGGTAGCGGGTCTGATTCGAATGATATTTTGCGTAAAAATCATAGAATTCAGAATCGGTTGATATCCTTATTGCTGGCAATGCCTTGCCATCTAAGATGGCCACGGTATATTCGTCTCCGGTTAATCGACGCTCAGCCATAACCTCCTTATCGAATTCTTTAGCATGCCGCCAAGCATCCCTAAGATCCTGCGGATCTTGCACAATAGTCATCCCGATACTGGAACCTTCTCTACAGGGCTTTACTACAATCTCTCCCCCTAAAATTTCTAGGGTAGCTAGCCAGTCCGATTCCGAATCCAACCTCAAAAAATCGGCAGTGGGCAGCCCGGACCCACGCCACATCAATTTGCAACGTAATTTATCCATAGCCAGCGCTGAAGCAACCACTCCACTTCCGGTATATGGGATTCGCAAACATTCCAATAAGCCCTGAATGGTCCCATCCTCTCCACCAGACCCGTGCAGCGCAATAAATACTCTAGCAGGCTTGACATCCTCTAATTGAGTTAAAACATTATCTGCCACATCAATCATAGTATTTTCAATCGACAGCCGTTGGAGTGCCTCCCCCACTGCATCTCCGCTGGCAAGGGAGATTTCTCGCTCTGAGGAAACTCCGCCATAGAGCACTCCTACGCGACCAATCCTCCTAGCTAGGTCATTCATTATCCAACCCCCATGCTCGCTTGAAGCATTGCGACTAATTTACTTACACTCCCTGCTCCTTGGGTAAGTACTATATCTCTGTCTCTAACTAGGTCCCTTAAAAGAGTGGGCACGAGCTCCAAATGCTCCACATACAGAGGTTTGATTAATCCCCGCATTTCAATACTTTCAAGCAATCGCGGACTACTTATATCGGGTATACTTTCCTCACCAGCAGCATAAATATCCAGAAGCAGTAACTCATCCACTCGGGAAAGCACGTCAACAAATTCGTTGAAAAAATCCTTTGTCCGGCTGTAACGATGAGGCTGGAATATCATTATCAACCTTCTTTCTGGCCAACCATCGCGAACCGCATCTATCGTCGCATTCACTTCAGTTGGATGATGTCCATAATCATCAACTAGCAGTGCATTTCCATCGGCACTGGTGTAGTCACCGAGAATTTCAAATCGCCGACCTACTCCGCCAAACTTTTGGAGTCCTTCCGTAATAGACGTATCAGAAATTCCCTCATCACTCGCGACAGCTATTGCGGCGGCGGCATTCAAGGCATTGTGGCGTCCGGGCATGCCAAGATTAATCGATAATGAAGGTAACCCCTCAGGACGATCAATTACGAATGAACATTGTGATTTGACGGTAGACAAATCTCTTATTCGATACTGAGAATCTAAATTAAATCCATAGGTTATTGTCGGCCTGGATACCCTCGTCAACATGCTCCGAATAACAACATCGTCTATGCATAAAATAGCGAGTCCATAGAAAGGCAGATTGTGCAAGAACTCAACGTAGGTGTTTTTTAAGCGTTCAAAATCATAGTCGTAATTTTGCATATGGTCAGCTTCAATGTTTGTTAAAACTGCGACCATTGGTTGCAAATGCAAGAAAGACGCATCGCTCTCATCTGCTTCTGCCACTAGATACTTACTCGCACCAAGCTTAGCATTTGTACCTGCGCTGTTTACCCTTCCCCCAACCACAAATGTGGGATCCCTCCCATCCTCAGCAAAGATAGCGGAAATGAGACTCGTTGTGGTTGTTTTTCCATGAGTTCCAGCGACCGCTATGCCATGCCGATATCGCATGAGTTCCCCCAGCATCTCAGCGCGACGCACCACAGGAACCCCTGTAGAATGCGCACTTTTTATTTCTATGTTCTCAAAATCTACAGCCGATGAATTAACCACGACGTCAGCGCCATCGATATTACTGGCATTGTGCCCATGAAATATAATCACTCCAATACTAGCGAGCCGTTCAATGTTGCTGTTGTATCCAATATCGGAGCCTGAGATAACATAGCCTTGATTGAATAGGACCTCTGCTATCCCACACATACCGCTTCCACCAATTCCAACAAAATGGATGCGTTTAATCCTTCTCATGTCCGGAGGTTGAAGAAAATCATGCTTTAACATAAGAATGTTCCAAGCAAGTTTTAGCCACTTGTTCTGCAGCATTATCTTTTGCAAGTTTTCGGGCAGCCATCGCCATATCCAATCTATTGCAAGGTTTAACGGCCAACTCAACAATCAGTTCACCCAATAATTCAGATGTTAGATCCGATTGCTGATAGATAACTGCAGCACCATTTGCCTCTAGTAAACGGGCATTAGCCGTTTGATGATCATCGATCGCATGTGGAAAAGGTATGAGAATAGAACCCAATCCAACGCTTGTAAGTTCAGCTACAGTTAACGCTCCAGAGCGACAAATAACAAAGTCTGCCCAACCATAAGCATTCTCCATAACGTCTATAAATTTAGTGACATTTGCTTCTATATCGTAGGCCGAATACAGAGCTTTCGTCATACTCAAATGTGATCTACCAGTCTGATGCCAAATACTGGGTCTTTGACCAGCTCCAATCGCAGCAATAGCGGCTGGAACTAATTCATTAATTGCTTTTGAACCGCGACTCCCGCCAAGCACGAGGAGATTCACAGGTCCTTTCCTTGAACTCAGGCGGTTTTCTGGCGCCGCCAATCGGGTTATGGCAGAACGTACTGGGTTCCCCACCCAACTGGCACCGCGCAATGTACCCGGGAAACCCTCCAAAACAGAGTTTGCAAATTTACTAACGAGTCGATTTGTAGTTCCGGGAACGGCGTTTTGTTCATGCACGACAAGTGGAATATTTTTTATCCAAGCTGCCATTGCCCCCGGGGCTGAAACAAAACCACCCATGCCCAAAACTACATCCGGCCCAAAGTCCTCTAGTACTTTGAAAGCCTGATTTATCGACCGATACAACAGAGAAGGCGCTTTCGCTAAAGCCATTAGACCTTTACCCCGAATACCTTCTATTTCAATAAAATTGAGAGGAATATCATGACTTGGAACAAGATCGGCTTCGATGCCGTTGCGCGTTCCCAACCAAGATAAATCCACTGCAGAGTGTCGAAGTTCATCTGCAACCGCTAACGCTGGAAATACATGACCACCTGTCCCACCGGCCATTATCAAGACACGCGGACGAATATTATCGGGCATTTTTTCGTCCCCCATTGATACTTTTAACGTGCTTAAGCTCATGACTGAAACGCATCAATATCCCAATCGCTGTTAGGCAACAGACGAGACTGGTACCGCCATAACTGACAAAAGGCAAGGTAAGGCCTTTGGTGGGCAATAAACCGGAGTTAACCCCGATATTTATAAAAGTCTGTCCACTAATTAAAAGTCCCAATCCCATAGTTACGTATGTGGCATACCAATTTTTGGTTTTCAATGCACGGTGACTCAAAATAAAAATACGACCAACCAGAACACTAAAGATTAACAGGAGAATAATGATTCCAAGAAAACCAAACTCTTCGGCATAAATTGCGAAGATAAAATCTGTATAACCATCGGGGAGAAATTGCATTTTTTGCACCGAATGACCTAGTCCCACCCCAAACCACTCTCCCCGGCCTAACGCAATTAGAGATTGAATCAGTTGATAACCGTTATCATCCGGATCTGCCCAAGGATTTGTAAATGCTATTATGCGGTTCCACCGGTACTCTGATAGTCTGACCAAAGCGAATAATCCTGCAAGCGCTGCAACGACTATTAAAAAAAAGAATCTTAAACTAATGCCGCCCAAAAATAGTAACGCCAGCGAAATTCCAGATATAACAACAACGGAACCATAGTCCGGCTGCAAAATTAGCAACATGTTGATAATTATCATTATAGTGAGTAGGAATAACCATTGTCGCTGATCTCTCGGCCGGTGTTCGCTGTCTCTAGTGAGCGACGCACTTAGAAAACAAATCATGGCTAACTTGACTAATTCTGATACCTGTATCGTAATTCCTCCTACCACCAACCACCTTTTACTGCCATTGAGTTCACGACCAATATCTGGCACTAAAACAAGCACCAAGAGCACGATAGCGCTCAGCACAAATAATCTGTTTTTTTTGTACCACCAACCTGATGGAACGAAGAAAGAAACGCTCATCGCAAATAAACCAATCACCAGATAGAGAGAATGACGTCTCACGAAAAAAAGTTCGCTCCCGAAACGCTGCTCTGCATAACTAAAAGATGCGGAAGCCACCATTACGAAGCCCAACGATATAAGCATTAATGTGGGAACTAGTATGTATAAATCAAAATACCACCGCTCGAAGATTGATTCGCTCTCGATTCTATCTATCGCAGGGATCATGAAGCCTCCCGAGAGCTATATTGGTTATGAATGTCACGCACTGCTCGTTGAAATTGAGCCCCTCGATCAGCAAAATCCAAAAACATGTCAAAACTGGCACAAGCCGGCGAGAGCAGCACTACGTCATCTGGTTTTGCCTCAGCATGCGCAGAAGCGACACATTCTTCAATTGTGTTCATGCATTGCACTGGAACCACGTCACCGAGGATCTGGGATAATTCATAAGAAGCCTGTCCCAGAAGCAGACAATACTTAACCGATTTACGCACCGGATCGCGGAGCGCACCAAAGTCATCGTGTTTTGATTGTCCACCAGCTATGAGAATAATATTTCTTCTGGATATCATCGAAAAACCCGAAATAGCCGCACAAACCGCTCCAACGTTTGTTGCTTTTGAATCATCGATGTAAAGAACCTCATTAATACACGCAACGCGTTCACAACGATGCGGTAAGCCTCGAAATTCCCTGAGCGTCTCTATCATCGAGTCTTCTGGCAAACCAACGCAAGAGCCCAACGCGAGTGCTGCCAACGCGTTCTGCACGTTGTGTTTACCCATGAGCGCCAAATCTTGTGCTCGCAGCAATCGCTTACCTGATCCTACCAACCACAGCTCGTCCAATTGATCGCATAATCCAAAATCGTCCGCTTCGGGCAGGTCGACGCCAAAACTTGTTACCGCAATATTATGTTTCGATGAGGGATAAGTTTTGAAGTCTTGACGATTAACTACCGCCTTAACAGCGCCGATAAAAATGCGTTGCTTGGCCAAATGATAATGCTCAAAACTTTCATAACGATCTAAGTGGTCTGGTGATAAATTCAGTATTGCGCTAACCGCCCCCTGACAATCCTCCGCCAACTCCAACTGAAAACTGGATAATTCGATAACATATATTTCAGTCTTTTGATCCAACAGATCGAGCATCGGAGGGCCAAGATTCCCTCCAATTCCCACTTTTTTACCACTTCTTTTAGCCATCTCTCCGATTAGGGAGGTCACTGTGCTTTTACCATTGGACCCTGTGATTGCAATAATGGGCGCTCTAGCATGTTCAAAAAAAATCGAGACGTCTCCTATCAACTTGATGCCTTTTTCTCTAGCCACCTTAAGAATTGGAGCATCAGGATGTATCCCTGGACTTACCACCATTGTTTTGATGGATTCGAAAAAATATCCATCAAATCTTTCTAATACGAAACGTGCTTTCGGGTATTCCTGCCTTGCCTCTTCCAACAAGGGTGGATTACTGCGGGTATCAGCAAAGACAAACGGTATATTCTGTCTCTCAAAAAATTTGGCCACAGAAAATCCTGTGGCACCTATACCAAGAATCGCGAAAGAAATACTATCCCATTCAGTCCTTACCATTCTTCGCAGCACTCTTTTATTTAACGTAATTTCAAGGTAGCAAGACCAATTAGCACAAGAACCACCGTTATAATCCAGAAACGCACAATCACCCTCGGTTCAGGCCAACCCTTTAACTCGAAATGATGATGGAGTGGAGCCATACGGAAAATTCGCTTGCCGGTGAGTTTGAAAGATGCCACCTGGATAATTACCGACACAGTCTCTATTACAAAAACACCTCCCATGATAAAAAGAACAATCTCTTGTCTAACAATTACTGCTATAGCCCCCAAAGCAGCGCCCAAAGCTAAAGCACCTATGTCTCCCATGAACACCATCGCGGGATAAGTATTGAACCAAAGGAATCCGAGGCCGGCCCCGCAAATTGAGGCGGTAAAGACCACCAACTCGCCAGCACCGCTAATGAAAGGAATATTTAGATAATTTGCAAACTGGTAGTTTCCACTCAAATAAGCAAAGATCCCTAGTGCACCACCGACCAGAACTGTCGGCATAATTGCCAAGCCATCAAGTCCATCGGTGAGGTTCACGGCGTTACTGGAGCCCACTATGACAAAATAGGCAAAGATTATGAAAAAAGGACCAAGATCTAACGAAACAGATTTAAAAAAAGGAACGATCAGTTGTGTCTCTGCTTCCGATTGCGCGGTATAATAGAGAACAGATGCCGCGATCAGTCCAAAGACCGATTGCCAAAGATACTTCCATCCAGCTGATAGCCCACGAGGGTTCTTTTCTACTACCTTTCGGTAATCATCGATCCATCCCAGCACCCCGAATGAAAATGTGACTCCCAGAACAATCCAAATGTAGCGATTTTCTAAATCCCCCCACAATAATGTACCCGAAAAGATAGCTAATAATATCAGCGCTCCGCCCATTGTTGGAGTCCCAGCTTTTGAGAGATGCGTTTGGGGGCCATCACTTCTGATAGCTTGCCCGACTTGCAAGAAATTGAGGCGCCTGATAACAATTGGACCTAGTATCCAGCTGATCGCCAAAGCAGTCAAAACTGCCAATATTCCGCGCAATGTTAGATACTGAAAAACCGACATAGGGCTATAGAATTGAATGAAATATTCACTAATCCAAAGAAGCATTTTAATGTCCTCTTCCATCCAAATATTTTGCAACACGCTCCATAGCCGAGCTCCTAGATCCTTTCACTAGAAAAGTTACTTGCTCGGTATTGTCTAAAGCTTCTAAGTACACGATCAATTCCTCAAATGTATCGAAGTGCTTGCCACCGAATATTTCGCTAGCATGCCGACTCAAAGTACCCATACTAAGCAAGTCTTCGATGCCCGATCGAACAGCATGCTCACCTACTTTTCTATGCATTAATGGCGCTTGAGAGCCAAGCTCAGCCATATCTCCAAGGATCAAAATGCGCCGGTAAGGTCTTCGAGCCAGCACATCTATAGCTGCAATTGCAGATTCTGGATTTGCGTTATAACTATCATCAATAACCCATCCTCCAGTTGGCAAACTCCTCATTTCGAGTCGTCCTGGCAAAGCGCTAAGCGAACTCAAGCCACTCACAATCTCCTTCAGACCGACACCTGCAGCTATAGAACATGTGGCTGCCGCCAAGGCATTTTCAACAGAATGTTTACCCGGCACTGACAGCTTTACATGTCGATTCTCTTTAGTTCCAGAATCAACTTCAGTAACAAGCCAAAACTCATAACAACCATCAGACATTAACTTAACATCCTCCGCTCTAACGTTCGCAGCCATGTTTGACAATGAAAAAGTTAAGTAAGGCCGATCGCCACAAATGACTCTCCAGTCTTCTGTATATTCAAGATCAAGGTTGATTACCGCAGTTCCTTGCGGAGAGAGACCACTGTATATTTCTGCCTTGGCAGCCGCAGTTCCTTCTAGGCTCCCAAATCCTTCAATGTGGGCACTTTGGATATTATTTATTAGACTTATAGTTGGCCGAGCTATGGTGCATAAATATTCAATGTCGCCAATTTTGTTAGCGCCCATCTCAAGAACTAAAAACTCAGCCGATTGAGGCAGAGATAAAATTGTTAATGGCACACCGATCTGATTATTATAGTTACCAAGGGTCGAGTGAACCGTTCCACATCTCTTTAGAATTGCTGCAACAAATTCTTTTACTGAGGTTTTTCCGCTACTACCGGTGATAGCGATCACAAGCCCATCAAACATTTCCCGTCGCAACTTGGCCAAATCTCCCAATGCGATCGTGGTATCTCGCACAACCCATTGAGCCACCCCTCTCTGCGGGCAGAAAGTCGACACCACAGCGCCACAAATCTCTCTCTCGATCTTGTCAAGATAATCATGAGCGTCATGCGTAGGACCTTTGATAGCAATAAAAAGATCTCCATTATTCACTATTCGGGTATCGATACAAACTCGACTGAATTGGCAATCTGGATTTGTAAGAGTTCCGCCAAACTGGGCCGCTGCGTCAGCGAGGGATAAACGCGCCATCATAGTCCGGCTCCAGTCAAATCATTCAGAGCCAATTTAGCTTGCGTCTGGTCACTAAAAGCGAATGTTTGATGGGATAGCTGCTGGTACTCTTCGTGTCCCTTACCAGCAATAAGAATCAGATCATCTGGCGAGGCATGCGCAATAGCATGCCTGATGGCTGAACGCCGATCCGTTTCAACAACGACCTTTCCAATCATACCCATCTTGATATGACTTATGATTGCCTCTTCTGATTCGCCTCTTGGATTGTCATTGGTAATTACCACATAATCGGCATAGCGTTCTGCAATTGCACCCATCTTAGAACGCTTGCCTATATCCCTTTCTCCACCACAACCAAAAACAACCCACAATTTTCCCCTGGCATGCGAGCGCAAAGTAATAAGGACTTTTTCCAGTGCATCTGGTGTGTGAGCATAGTCGACTATTACGCCCGGTTTTGCTTCGGCATTGATAAGCTCCATTCGACCCGCGGGGGATTTGAGCATTGGCAATTTTGAAAGAACCTCTGAAAAAGGGTACCGAGTCCCTACTGTCGCAATAACCGATAATAAATTGGCCAAATTAAATTGGCCAATTAGGGGGGATTGCAGCTGTCCCTCCCCCCATGGCGAAACCACTGTGGCACTGAGCCCTTGAATATCTAGTTTAATGTCACGGCAATAAATGTCAGCGGAGGCATTGTCCAAGCTGTAAGTCAGTAGCTCCGCACCCGATTCTGTTTTTTTTATGAGTTTCTGACTAAAAGCATCATCTAAATTGAGTACAGCAAAGTTGACACCCGGCTTCTGAAAGAGTAAAGCTTTTGCCTCCCCATAAGATGCCATATCAAGATGGTAATCAAGGTGGTCTCGACTTAGATTGGTAAAAACCGCATCATCAATGTCAACACCATCTAGCCGACCTTGCGCTAGAGCATGAGAAGATGCTTCTAAGGCGACCATCTCAACGCCTTGCTCTTCGAAATCAGCCAATATCTTTTGCAAACGAATAGAATCAGGAGTCGTCAAGTTCGTCTCCCGCGTCGAACCATTAAAGGTTAACTCGGCAGCGCGCGTTCCGTGGCCCAAGGTGCCTATGTACCCGGTCTTCTCTCCCAGCCGACTAACCAATTCCGAGATCAACCAACAACATGAAGTTTTTCCATTAGTACCCGTCAC